>OHAF01000005.1_pt1 | contig 221108 bp, 230 predicted proteins | sample 1577041 | NCBI WGS metagenome assembly OHAF01 (sample SAMEA3541495, study PRJEB24748) | human gut metagenome | biome: human gut; feature: human-associated habitat; material: faeces | place: China | collected 2012
TGAATGCTGGTATCATCTGCCCCCTGAATAGAACATGACTGCAGAACATCCCAAAGTGCAATTTTATGTGTCAGCAAGAATTGTATTTTCTCATCTTTTGTAATGGGAATATCGCAGGAACATAAATCTGCAATGATTGTCCACAACCGATTACGTGGGTGACTGTAATAAAAACCAACCTCACGGGATTTAGGAGACGGAAATGTTCCCAACAGAAGCACTTTGGAATCTTGATTGAAAACAGGTGCTATGGTATGTATCAAATGTTTTCGTTCCATGATTTATTCACCTATCCTATCATATCAAATAAACTACAGAATACCTAGTAATATGACAAAATCGTTACAACAATTTTACGATTTTCATTTTCTTAATAAAAAAATAACAAAAAGGAAAGATTTATAGTAAAATAAATTTATAATTAAGCAAATTTTGGAGGAATCAATCATGAGACGAAAAGACCGAGAGGTTACGGACGACTATCAAATAGATACAATTATCACCTCTTGCAACTGCTGTCGTTTGGGTTTTTACGACCAAGACAGCGTATATATTGTTCCATTAAGCTTTGGCTACGAGAAAAAAGCTGGAACACGAATTTTTTATTTCCACAGTGCAAAACAAGGGAAAAAGATTCAACTGATGAAAACGAATCCACGTGTTGGATTTGAATTGGATACAGGCTATCGATTACAGGAGGGAAAGACTGCATGTGAATATTCCGCCGGATTCCAAAGCATAATCGGAAATGGTATTGTCTCTATGATACACAACGATGCAGAGAAAAAACATGCTCTGCAATGCTTAATGTATCAAAACACACATAAAAATCACTGGGAATTTAGTGAGAAAATGATTGACACCGTATGCGTATTTAAAATGGAAGTAATTACTCTCTCGTGTAAAGAACACAAATAAAAAATAAAAAAAGATTTCATAAAATGAAATCTTTTTCATAAATTCATTTATTTTATTTCTATAATATTTCCTTTAGAGCTACTATGTAATAATGTTATAAATAATAAACTTGCTGTCATTATTAAAATATATATAGCTACATCCCAATTCAAAACATCTCTTACATAACCCAATAATGGTGGGAATATTGCAGCTAACCAATACCCTCCTGCTTGAGCTAAACCAGATATATCTGCTGCTTCTTCTTCATTTTTAGATTTTGCTGAAAATAGATACATTACATAAGAGAATGAACCTCCTCCAGCTAATGCAAAAAGTACAATATAAATTGTCATCAATGCGAAGTTTCCTTGAATATAAATCATCCCTATTAAAGAAGCTACATAACCCATTGCTATAAAAATAGGTATTATAAGTTTATTTTTTATTTTTTCTGCTAAAACAGGTACTAAAAATGTTGATGGAAATTGGGCAAATTGACTAATAGATAATAATAATCCAGCTTCACTCGGTGTAAATCCTTTACTTATCATTATCTCTGCAAACCAAGAAACACTACAGTAAAATAAAGCTGATTGTAGTCCCATACTCAACATCACCGACCACATTTTCAGGTTTCTTAAGTATCCTTTTCCACCAGATTTTTTATCTTCTATGCGTTCACTTTTACTGTTTTTTGTTATAATAGCATAGATAACTATATTTAATATAGAAACTATTAACCAAATATTAACTGCTAACCCTGTTGAGAATTTTTCTCCACCTACATTAGAGCTTAATATTGGATAACTTACCCCTGCTGCTACAGAAGCACTTACGTTCATAACTACCGCATAAAAACCTGTCATAACTCCTAGATTTTCTGGAAAATACTTTTTAGCCAAACCTGGCAATAAAACATTTCCTACCGTTAAACCTACACCTATAATAAATGTTGTTACAAAAAACACAGAAGTATTTATATAAAATCGCAGTAATAATCCTATACTTGTTACTATTGCAGCCAAATATAAAGTCTTTTCTAGACCTATTTTATTTGAGATTTTAGCTACAAAAGGACTAAACATAGCGAACGCTATAAGAGGTATAGTAGTTATTAATCCCGCTACTGTATTATTTATTTCTAATAAATTTTTAAGAGGACCTATTATAGCTCCAACAGAAGTAATTGGTGTTCTAAGTATCATTCCTAATAAAATAATACCTAATAATATAATCACCTTATTTGTTTGTTTTGTCATTATTATTCCTTTCTTTTATTCTATAAATGTTTTCCACAAAAAGAAATGTAGTCTGATAAAAATCTTTTTTCAGTCTACATATCTTTTTTTTACTAAAATTAATAAGTTCTTACTGGTAAAATTAGTTCTATAATATCACGATGATAATCAGCAGGTTGAACTATAAATGCAGTAAGTTCTCCAGAAAATTTCACGATAATTTCTTCGGAAGCTATAGCATATATAGCTTCTTTTAAATATCTACCAGATACAGAAATCTCAAATACGTCGTCTTCTAAAGTAGAATCTACTTTTATTTCTTCTACAGCACTTCCTAAATCTTTAGATTGAGATGAAATTTCTAAAACATTATCTTTTACTATTAATTTTATAATATCATCTTTATCCTCACGACTCATTAGAGAAACCCTATCTACTGCATCGAATAACTCTCTTCCATTAGATACAAATGTACATTCAAAAACAGTAGGGATAAGTTTGTTAGTGTTAGGATAATTCCCACTAATTAGTAAAACAGTATATACTACATTTTGATAGTAAAGAACTATTCTATTGTTTTCATAAAAAATTTCTACTTGATCTTTACCTTCCTCTATCATACGTTGGAAGTATGTCAGAGCTTTTCTTGGTATAATCAAATTAAATTCTTTATCATCAGCTACTTTTTCAAGAGTTATTTGTCTTCTACTTAAACGATAAGAGTCAGTAGCCGTAGCTGTTAAAACTTTATTATTTAAAGTGAAATTAACCCCTTCTAATATAGGTCTTTGGTCATTTGGAGCTGTACAAAATACAGTTTCTTTTATAATATCGTTAAATACTTTTCCATCTAAAGTTAAACTATGTTCTTTAGATATAACCGGAAATTCTGGATATTCATTAGCATCATATCCTTTTACATTAAATTCACTTTTTCCAGATTTAACTAAAATATTGTTATCTATAGTTTCTATTTCGATAAGATTAGTAGGAGCTTTTCTAATAATTTCTATAAAATTACGAGATGGTAAAACTACTTGACCTTCTTCTTCTATAGTTATAATTTCTTTATCGTCATCATAAGCATCTATACTAAATTCGACAGAAACTAAAGAATCACTTGCTTTTAAGACAAGTACATTTTCATTTAATTCTAATTTAATCCCTTTTAATATTTCAAAAAGAGAATTAGGAGCTATAACTCTAGCTACATGATTTAATCCTGCTAAAAAATTAGATTTTTCTATTGTAAATTTCATTTTGTCTCCTTATATAATATATATATTTAATATAATAGTAATAATAAGTCTTGTTAAAACTGTTAATAACTTATAAAAAATAAATAAGTTTGAAATTTTTCTTGTTAATAACTTGTTAATAAATAGAATAAAAACTTTTTATTTTATTAACACTCTATTAAATCTTTCCTAAACGTTCTTTTATTACCTCTATATCTTCAAAAAGTTCCGGTTCTTCATCTTTACTTAATTTTGCTATTTTGTTTACTGAGTAAATAATAGAAGTATGATCTTTATTAAAATAATCTCCTATAGCAGGAAAAGATAAAGTAGTTAACTCTCTGCATAAATAGATAGCTATATTTCTAACTTTAACAACCTCTTTTTTACGAGAAGAAGAAAGTAAATCGTCAAGTTTTATACGATAAAAATCCGCACAAACGTTAAGGATATTTTCAGGTAAAATGTTTTTACGAGGAGAAATACGAGTATCCTTTAAGATTTCTTCAGCAATAGCTAAAGAAGGTTGTTGATTTTTTGAAGTAGCTGTAAATTTAATACGTTTTAAAACACCTTCTAATTCTCTAATATTAGAAGAAATATTATTAGAAATATAAGTAAGTGTTTCTTCACTTAATTGAATATCAAATTGTTCGCATTTATATTTTAAAATAGCCATACGAGTTTCAAAGTCAGGGGGAGTAATATCCGCCGTTATCCCTTGACTAAAACGTGTAACAAGACGGTCCTCTAACTCATTAAGTTGAGAAGGAGAACGATCACTTATTAGAACTATTTGCTTTTGATTCATCTGAAGTTCGTTAAAAGTATGGAAAAAAGCATTTTGTGTTTCTGTTTTTCCAGATAAAAATTGAATATCATCGATAAGAAGAGCATCAACATCGCGATACTTACGTCTGAAATCTTCATCAGCGCCTACATTTTTATTTTTCATAGGCTTAATAGAAGCAAGAAATTCATTTAAAAACTTCTCAGAAGAAATACATTCAATCTTGAAATCAGGAAAATTATTTTCCATTTCATTACCGATAGCGTGAAGAAGATGTGTTTTTCCTAATCCAACACCACCATAGATAAACAACGGATTATAAATTCCACCAGGCTCTACAGCAACATTCCATGCGATATTATGAGTAAAAGCATTACCTTCACCTACAACAAAATTTTCAAATGTATAATTTTTATTCAATGTAGGATTTTTCTTACTGTTCGTAATATTTTTATTAGGAATAGGTTGTTTATAATCATCAAAAGTAAAAGTTTGTTTTTGATAAAAATGCTGAGCCCCAGAAGGTTTATCCCCTTGTAGAAAATTTTGTTTAATAATATTTTCTGCAGGAATTTTATTGTCGAAAGAACTTGTAGAATCTTGAATAGGAACATGATTATCTAAAGAATCATAGTCTATATGTAAATCAAGACCAGTATTTATTTTTAAGATTTCTTTTAATTTAGCATCATAAGTACCTTGAATGTACTGAGAAACCAAAAGTTCTTTACTAGTAATAACAACGCGCTTTTTAATAAAATCTACATTATCAATAGATGCACGAGAAAACCAAGTTTCAAAAACCTGAGGAGTTACTTCATTTTTAATTTCACGAAGAATAATCTCCCACAAAAAATTGGAATTACTCAAAATAATCCCTCCTTAATAAAATGTCTAATAAATTATATCATAAAAAGAAGATAAAAAAAAGAAAAAGATAAAGTTATTCACAGATTGTGAAAAAACTATTAATAACTATGAAAAACTACTAGCTTATATCTGTGGAAAAAGATAAAAAATAAAAAAAAAAAAACAAATGGGGAATAATTAACAAAGTTATTAACAAAAATAAAAACAGTAATAAAAAGGATTAGAAAGTTTTTCACACATAATTAACATCTGTGGAAAACTTTTGTTTGTTAAATTGTTAAAAACGTTATAAATTTGTTAAAAACTATATAAAAAGTAAAATATTTTTAGAAGTATTCACCTGTTTTTCACAACATATAGAAGAAAAAATGTTAAAAACAGTTAATGCTTTTTTTATAAAAAAAAGCATGAGAGTTAAAAATTTTTTATAATTTTTTTCTCAAATAAATAAGGTTTTTCCTTGATTAAAAGAAAAAGTTGTGATAAAATATACCAGTTATTACATCTATCTAAGAAGAAAACTCGAGGAGGACAAAATGAAACGTACGTATCAACCAAACAAAAGAAAACATTCAAAAGTACACGGATTTAGAGCTAGAATGAGCACTAAAAACGGAAGAAACGTATTAGCAAGACGTAGAGCAAAAGGAAGAAAAGTTCTTTCTGCTTAATAATTGCAACAAGGCATCACTTATGTGGTGCTTTTTTATTTTGTAGTGATAATGGTATAATTATTTTTAAAGAGAGTAAAGGAAGATAAAGTTATAAAAGTGGAGGTAGAATAATATGGATATACTTACAATAGTTGCAGGTATAATAATAGGATTTATCGTTGCAAAAAATGTTATTTTTCACAAAAACAATAGTAGAAAAAGAAATAGACAAATAACAACAATATCAGTAGTATTAACCGCTATTTTTAATGTAGTTTCATATTTTATTTATAAAAAAATAGATATAGTTACAATATTACTCCCACTGATAATAATAGGTTTTATATTACAATTAAAAGATTATAAAAAAATAAACAATAAAAATGATATGGAAGATATATATAAATAAGAAAAATTTTATAGAATACACTGATAATTGTAAAAGAAAAAAACTCTTAAACCTTAACAATAAAGATAGTTGTAAAAAATGAAAGAAACTGTTAAAATATTAGTGTTAAGAAAGGTTTTGAAATGAAAAAAGAATATAGAGTAAAAAGAAGTCAAGATTTTGATAATATTATTAGAAAAAAACAAAGTTTTGCCAACAGGCAGTTTGTAATTTATTATCAAAAAAATAAACTAGAACACATGCGTTTAGGGATTTCTGTTAGTAAAAAATTAGGAAAAGCCCACGAACGTAATAAAATCAAAAGATATATAAGAGAAACATTTAAAACAAGAAAAAATTATATAAAAAATTATGATATAATAATTATAGCGCGTGCAGGAGTAAAAGAACTACCCTTTTTAGAAGTTGGTAGTAGCATAGATCACGTATTAAAAAAATCAAAATTAATAGAAAAAGAGAAGAGGGTTAAATAATGGAAAAAGAATATATTTACGAAGCAAGTAGTGTAGAAGAGGCTTTACAAAAAGGATTAAAAGACTTAGCATTATCAGAAGATAAAGTAAAAATAGATGTTATCGAGGGAGGAAGTGCTGGTATTTTTGGTCTATTCAAAAAAGAAGCAAAAGTAAAATTAACACCACTTGATAGTGAATTTATAAAAGATGAAAAACAAGAAGAAGTTAAAGAAGTTGAAGTAGAAGAACTTGTTGAAGAAAAACAAGAAGAAAAAGTAGTAGAAATTGAAACTGTTAAAGAAGAAGTAGTTGTAGAAAACGAAGAAGCAGTAGAAGAAAAAACACAAGAAGTAATTGAGAAAAAAGAAAAAAGAGAAGATTACATAGTAAAAAATAAAGATAGTATAGTAAGTTATTTACAAAACATCGTTATCGCTATGGGATATGCTGATGCTACTGTAGATTTTACAGAAGATGGAAATAGACACTTTACTTTAAATATAAAAACAGAAGAAAATACTAGTTTAATAATTGGAAAACGTGGAGTAACTCTTAATAGTTTACAATTTTTAGTAAATAATTATGCTAAAAAATTCAGTTCTCATTTCTTCAGAATAGAAGTAGATTGTGATGATTATAGAGAAAGTCGTAAAAAAACTTTAGAAGAATTAGCATTAAACTTAGCTAAAAAATCTAAAAAAATAGGAAAACCAGTCGAATTAGAGCCTATGACAAGTGTTGAACGTAAAATTATTCATAACGCTCTAACAGGTATAAAAAATGTTGAAACAGAATCTCGTGGTGAAGAACCATATAGATATTTAGTTATTACAGCAAAATAGGAGAAAAGATGAAAAAATCTATACTTATTGTGGATGATAGTTCTTATTATAGAAGTCGCGGGGCAGAAATAGTAGAACGAGCAGGATATAATTATTATTTTGCAGAAGATGGAAAAAAAGCTCTTCAAATGTATAGTAAAATAAGACCAGACTATGTAACAATGGATATTTGTATGCCTATTATGGATGGTTTAGAGGCTACAAAAGCTATTTGTACAAAATTTCCAAAGGCTAAAATATTAATTTGCAGCAGTGTAGGTCATGTTCCTGTCTATCGTCAACAAGCTTTTGCTAATGGTGCTTGTGGAATACTTCCAAAGAGTTATGATTTAGATGACTTAGAGCAAGCAATAGAAGAAGCTGATATGATAAAATAAAAAAGAGTATCGAGAGTAAATTCTTTCGATACTTTTTATATTCCAACAAAGGAGAAAGGCTCATCCGAAGATGAGCCGTATATCATGAAAAAAATATATTAATAAGTGTTGTTATATTTATAATTATATAGTAATAACTTAAGATAAAGTTAAAGCTATAATTAAAGTTAAGTTAAAATTATAAACATAAAAACAAAGTAAAAAAACACTTACAAAAAGGAGAAAAGCTTGCAAAGTAGCAAGCTTGAATCATGAAAAAATATTATTAACTGTCTATAAGTATATACTACCTACTTTATATGAAGTTAAAGAATTAGTTAAAATTTAATTAAATCATCAAAAAAAACAAATTATATAACTTTTTAACTTTTGGTACTTTAAAGTTGATTTGAACTTAATAGTTAAACATATACTTTTCTCAAGAAAAATATATAAAAGTAGTGTATAATAAAAAAGATATAGAATTTATAAAGAAAACACATAAAAAGTTTAAAGAAAAATATAGAAAAAAGGAGAAAAATCATGAGTGAAACAATTTGTGCCATATCAACAGCTCTAGGAGAGGGTGCGATTGGGATTGTAAGACTTAGTGGGGGTGAAGCATTTAGTATTGCTGATAAAATAGTTCGTCTACCAAAAGGAAGAACAGTAGAAAGTTTACCAACGCATACGATAAATTATGCAAATATAATAGATCCAAAAACAGAAGAAAAAATAGAAGAAATTATGCTTGTGAAAATGGTTGGGCCACGAACATATACAACAGAAGATGTTGTAGAAATAAATTGTCACGGAGGAATAATAACTATTCAAAAAGTACTAGCTCTTTGTTTAGAATACGGTGCTCGCATGGCAGAACCAGGAGAATTTACAAAAAGAGCATTTTTAAACGGACGTATAGATTTAACACAAGCAGAGGCTGTTATAGATTTTATTAAGAGTAAAACAGACGAAGCGAGTCAAATTGCTAATAATCAAATGCAAGGACGTTTATCAACACTTATAAAACGTCTTAGAGCAGAAATTTTAGACATACTGGCAGTTGTAGAGGTAAATATCGATTACCCTGAGTATGATGATTTAGAGATAGAAACAACAAAGACTATTTTAGAAAAATCAACAAGTATAAAAAATAGTTTAGAAGCTTTATTAGAAACATCAAAACAAGGAAAAATAATAAAAGAAGGAATAAACACAGCTATTATCGGTCGTCCTAACGTAGGGAAAAGTTCTTTATTAAACAACTTACTTCAAGAAAACAAAGCTATAGTAACAGATATAGCAGGAACAACGCGTGATGTTTTAGAAGAACATGTAAATATAAAAGGTGTACCGATAAAACTAATAGATACTGCAGGTATTCGTGAAACAGAAGATGTAGTTGAAAAAATAGGTGTAGAAAGAAGTAAAGAAGCGTTAGAAAAAGCAGATTTAGTCTTATTCTTATTAAACAGCAGTGAAGAACTTACAGATGATGATAGAGAATTATTAAAATTAACAGAAGGAAAAACAACTATTATTATCCTAAATAAACTTGATTTAGAAACAAAAATAGATATAGAAGAAATAGAAAAATTAACATACAACCACCCTATTATAAAAACTTCAATGACGACGTACAAAGGAATAGATGAATTAGAAAAAAATATTAGAGATTTATTTTTCAAAGGAGCAGCTCGTCCAAAAGATGCGACATATTTATCAAATACACGTCAAATAAATCTAATTCAACAAGCATTAGTTAGTCTTAATGAAGCTATAAAAGCAGCGGAAATGGGACTTGAGGTGGATATGGTCTTAATAGATTATACAAATGCATTTAATCTACTAGGAGAAGTTATCGGAGAAAACTCTGGTGATGAATTAATCAACGAGTTATTCAGTAGATTCTGTTTAGGAAAATAAAATGTTTCGTGTGAAACAAAAATCATTTCACAAAGAAAAAGGAGTATAAAGATGAAATGTATTAGTTTTAATGTTAACGGCTTAAGAGCTATTGTTAATAAAAATTTTGAAGAAGACTTCAAAAAATTAGATGCTGACTTCTTTTGTTTGCAAGAAACAAAAATGCAAGAAGGACAATTAGATTTGCAGTTTGATGGATATTATAGTTACTTTAATTATGCAGAGCGCAAGGGGTATTCGGGAACGGCGATATACACAAAACACAAACCTTTAAACGTAAATTACGGTATGGGGATAGATGAGCATGATACAGAAGGTCGCGTAATAACATTAGAGTACGACAAATTCTTCTTTATTACAGTCTACACACCGAACTCAGGAAGTGAATTAAAAAGATTAGATTATCGTATGAAGTGGGAAGAAGATTTTAAAAACTATTTACTAGAATTAAACAAAACAAAAGGTGTTGTTGTTTGTGGAGATTTAAACGTAGCACACACAGAAATAGATTTAAAAAACCCAAAATCAAACACAAAAAATGCTGGATTCACACCAGAAGAACGAGAAAAATTCACAAAACTACTTGACGCAGGTTTTATCGACACATTCAGATATTTCAATCCAGAATTAACAGGTGCATATTCTTGGTGGAGTTATCGTTTCAACGCTCGTAAAAACAACGCAGGATGGAGAATAGACTACTTTTTAACAAGTCGTGATTTAGAAAAATATCTAGTGAGCGCAAAAATTCATAACGACATACTAGGAAGTGATCATTGTCCTGTAGAGGTTGTCTTGAATAAAGATTTATTATAAAATAAAAAGACTAGGGAGAATAATTTATTATTCTCCCCTTCTCTATTATTAATTAAAAAAAAGTATTTAAACAGAAGGATAAGTTATGTTAAGAAAAGCAAAAAGTACAGAATTAGATGAGATAATGCTAATTATAGAAGATGGTCGAGAATTTCTACGACAACAAGGGATAAATCAATGGCAGCATGGATCTCCGAGTAAAGAAACGATAGAACAAGATATAAAAGAGCAAACATCCTACGTTTATGAAATAGATAGAAACATAGTAGCGACAGCTATGCTAACTAACTACGATAGAGATTATGAGAACTACCCCACTCTATGGTCTAAATGTGATAACTACTTGGTAATTCATCGTATAGCGACGATAAAAAACAAACGTAATCAAGGAGTTGGTCGGCAATTTTTGTCAGCTATAGTGGAGTTTGCTAAAAAAGAAAATATAGATTATATAAGAATAGACACGCATAAAGATAATAAAATAATGAGAAAATTTTTGAGTAACTTTGGATTCGTTGAGTTAGATGAAATAAAATTAACGATAAAAAATAATTTAGATAACAAAGAAAGAATAGCTTATGAATTAAAAGTGTAACAAAGTAAAAGTTTTATGTGAAACAAATAAAAAAGGAGAAAGAAGATGAAATTTTATTCATACGATTATTTACAAAGTAAATTACAACAAAACAATTTACTATCTTATATAATAATAGCTGTTCTAATAGTTATATTATGTATCACATTAATAAAATATTATAAAAACAGACAAGATACAAAATACAGAGAATTATCGATTATATTGGTCTTGAGTACTCTACTAGCGGTAGGTGTAAGTATTAATGAGTACAAATCAAACGCAGTATCGTCTAATCAATATAAAAGTTCTATTCATTTTATAGAAAAAATATCTAACGATTTGAACATCGATAAAACACACATATATATAAATAGTGAAGCATCAATAGAAAACTCGTTTGTAAAAGTAGATAATACTTACTATAGAGTTATAAGTAGTGGAAAGAAAGATGAGTACCTATTAGAGAAAATAGAATTAATAGATCCAGTAATAGAAAAAGTGGAGGTAAATAAATAATGCAACTTTCATATATAGATATAGCAATAAAATTAGCTTTAGGATTGTTATCATTAGTATTCGTAATAAATGTATCAGGAAAAGGTAACCTAGCTCCTGCATCAGCAAGTGATCAAGTTCAAAACTATGTGCTAGGGGGAATAATAGGTGGTGTTATCTACAACCCAAGCATTTCAATTTTACAATTTATTAATATATTATTAATATGGGTTATATTAGTGTTAACTCAAAAATGGTTAAAAACCAATAACATGTTCTTGAAAAAAATGGTAGATGGAGAACCAACTACAGTAATAAAAAGAGGGAAAATAAATGTGGAGGCAACAAGAAAAAGTGGATTATCAGCGAATGACTTAGCGTTTAAACTCCGCAGCCAAGGTATATATAGTATAAAAAATGTAAAAAGAGCGGTAATAGAACAAAACGGTCAATTAATAGTGGTGTTAGCTGGAGATAAAAATCCAAAATACCCTATAATTACAGACGGAAAAGTTCAAATCAATTCATTAGAATCTATGGATAAAACAGAAGAATGGTTAATGTCTACTTTAAAAGAAATGGGATATAAAGATATAAAAAATATCTTCTTGGCAGAATACGACAAAGGACAATTACATATAGTAGAATATTAAAGTAATAAAGTATATAATCAAAGAAAAACATAAAATTTATCGATGGAATAAATTTTATGTTTTTATGTTTTTATGTTTTTATTTATCTGCGTTAATGAAATCGTAAGAAGAATCTTCTGAAAACTTCTTAACTACATAAGAGCAGCTAGCTTTAATTTTCTTGTTTTGTTGTTTCATATCTTCAACAAGAGTATTTAAAAGTTTACCAGCAACACCTTGCCCACGTAGCGAAGAATCAACAAAAGTGTGATCAGCAACTACTATATCAGGGTTATCGGTTGGTGAATAAGTGATTTCTGCGATAACTTTACCGTTCTCGTCGTATTTAACAAAGCCATTTTCAGTTTTTGTAAATTCCATATTGAACCTCCTTGCCATTATCTGTATAGAGTTTTATTCTTTTCTATTATTATAACATATTATAAAATCTACGGTAAAGAATTCTCCCCCTCTTTTTTATTTCCGCTCCCCTACTCTTTTATTAATTTTCCACCTTTTTCAAATCTAATTTTAAAAAAATAATTTTCCCTCTGAAAAACAAATATTAAATATATAGCGAAAATTATATCGGTTAATTAAAATTAATTTATTAAAAATAATAACAAAATATCACAATAAAATAAACTAAGAGATTTTCAAAATAATTTCGGTGGTGGTCTCAATAATTTCTTTTTGTAAAAAGTGAAGTGATAAATAACAATTAAAGAGTAAACAAAAACATATAAATACCTTTAAATAGAGGATAAACAAAACAAAAACACCTTTATAAAACCAACAAAAACAAACACAAAAATTAATTTATTTATTGTTAAAGGTTTCACGTGAAACCTCACTCTCACTCACTTTGTTTTTAAAAAATAAATAACCAAAAATTATTGTTTAATTAAAATTTTAACCTTAATAATAATTTTAATTAATACCTATTTATTTTTATAAAAAAATTATGCAAAACTCTCCTTTTTACTCTTAAAAAAATCAAGAGAAAAGAAAATGTACAAGAAAAAAAGTATAAAAGAAAAATTTAATAGAATAATAATTAAGAATTTTCATCGTTTGCAGAAAGTTTGTGGTATAATTTTACTAAATGTAATTACAATAAAATAAAAAGCGGGTGAGAGTGTATGTATAAAATTATGATAGTTGAGGATGACGAGATTATATCAAATTCAATAGCGGGCTATTTAGAAAAATGGCAGTATAGCACATGTGAAGTGCAAAATTTTCAAAATGTAGTGCATGAATTTGTTGAATACTCTCCTGATTTGGTGCTTATGGATATTAACTTGCCTTATTTTGATGGGTATTACTTTTGCGAGGAAATAAGAAAAATTTCTAAAGTACCTATTATTTTTATCTCTTCAGCGAACGATGATATGAATATAGTAATGGCGATGAATATCGGTGCAGATGATTTTATAGAAAAACCTTTCAAATTAGTAGTATTAAAAGCGAAAATAGAAGCGTTATTAAGACGTGTTTACAACTTTAATAGCGGAACGAATCTAATAGTATATAAAGATATAATTTTCGATATGAGTCGAGATGAAATCAAATGTGGAGAAGAGTTGGCGGAACTAACAAAAAACGAGAGTAAAATATTAACTGTATTGTTAGAAAATCGCGAAAAAATAGTAAGTCGTGAAGAAATTATCAACGCTTTATGGCAAAGTGATAATTTTATAGATGAGAATACTTTATCTGTTAACGTTAATAGATTAAGAGCGAAGTTAAAAAGTATAGGAGTAGATGAGTTTATAACGACTAAAAAAGGAAAAGGATATATAGTATAATGAAAATTTTAGCGAATTATTTAAAGAAAAACATAAAAGTCTATTTGCTATTTGTAAGCTTCATATTAGTCTTCTTTGTGATTTTTTATCTATATTCTTTGCCTTTTGAAGCGTTGTATTATGGTGGGAGTTTTTGTTTCATAATGGCCTTTCTAGCAACCATTGTAGACTTCTATAACTATAAAGATAGCTGTAAAAAATTAAAATTTTTAGAAAATCATATACTAAATGATATGGAAGATTTACCACGAAGTTTAGATGTAAGGGTTGAATATTATCATAAAATTATAAGAAGATTACATGATGAAGTAGAAAAACTTAATCATCAAGCGTATAAAAAGAATACAGAGATAGAAGATTACTTTAGTATGTGGGTGCATCAAATTAAAACCCCAATAGCTGCGCTAAACTTTCTATTAGACAATGAAGAAGTAGATGTGAAAATAGTAAAACAAGAATTATTCAAAATAGAACGCTATGTAGAGATGGTACTGACGTACTTAAGGCTTGGTAGTGAGAGCTCGGACTATCTTATAGAAAGAACTAATTTGGGCGACGTAACTAAAGATAATATAAAAAAATATGCGCCATTATTTATTAATAAAAAGATAAAATTAAATTATGTTCCACATGAAACATTTGTTATTAGTGATAAAAAATGGCTAGGATTTGCATTTGAACAAATTTTAAGTAATGCGATTAAATACACAAAAACAGGTGGTGAGATAAGTATTTTCTTCGAAAAAAATAAACTTATTATAGAAGATAATGGTTTAGGAATAAGCGAAGAAGACTTACCACGTATTTTCGAAAAAGGTTTTACAGGATTTAATGGAAGATATGAAAAAAAATCTAGCGGACTTGGATTATACCTTTGTAAAAAGACGCTAGATAATCTAGGGCATAAAATAATAATTACCTCGAAGGTTAATATTGGAACTAAAGTAGAGATAATATTTCCAGAAGAAGACAAATTTAGGGAGTAATATATAGTAGGAATTAAAAAAGTAGGATAACAAATGAGTCTGCAATCTTACAAAAGTGTAAGATTACAGGCTTTTTTGTAAGGAAAATCGATAGAACGACAAAAAAATATAAGATACAATATAGTTGTAACAAAGAAATAATAGATCGATTAAACAAGAAGAAATATTTAATCGGTTAGGATGAAAAGAGGAGATTAACAATGTTATTAGAAGTAAACAACGTAAGAAAAGTATACACAACAAGATTAAGTACACAAAGTACAGAGGCGTTAAAAAATGTAAATTTCGCTGTTGATAACAATGAATATGTAGCAATTATGGGTGAAAGTGGAAGTGGGAAAACTACACTATTAAATATTTTAGCGACATTTGATAAAGCAACAAGTGGAAATGTTCTATTAAAAGGTCAAGACCTTAGCAAACTAAAAGATAAAGATTTAGCTGATTTTCGTCGAGATAATCTAGGATTTGTTTTCCAAGATTTTAACCTACTTGATAATTTTTCAGTAAAAGATAATATACTACTACCGCTGGTTTTAGCGAATAAAAACTATAAAGATATGGAACAACGATTAGAAAAAGTAATAAAACCACTTGGAATAGAAAAACTTATCAATAAATATCCTTATGAAATATCAGGAGGACAAAAACAACGTGTGGCAGTTGCTCGTGCAATTATAACAAATCCAGCGATAATCCTAGCGGATGAGCCAACAGGAGCGCTAGATTCAAAATCTACAGACCAACTTCTAGAAGTCTTCGATAGATTAAATGAAGCAGGGCAAACACTTATAATAGTGACGCACTCTGTAAAAACAGCAGCTCGTGCTAAAAGAGTGTTATTTATAAAAGATGGTGTTGTTTTCCATGAAATCAGAAAAGGAAATTCAACTAATAACGAAATGTTCCAAAAAATTAATGACACACTAACATTAATGCAGGCAGGTGAGTAACATGAATTTATTTTATAGCAAGTTTGCTTTAAACAATTTAGTAAAAAATAAACGTTTTATACTACCGTATATTTTATCGGCGATTTTCACTATTGCATCATTTTATATATTAACATCGCTATCTCTAGGAAGTAATCTGGATAAATTACCTCAAGGTATAAGCGCAACGAAACAAGTTCTCGGGTTTGGGGTTATAGTTATCGCGATATTTTCAGCGATATTCCTGTTTTACACTTATAGTTTCCTAATTAAACGTCGTGTTCGAGAGTTTGGATTATATTCTGTATTAGGTATGACAAAAAAACAAATAGCACGTATTTTAATATTAGAAACTATCTTTATTGCGGTGATAACATTAGTGTTTGGACTTGTGTTCGGTCTGTTATTCGATAAACTAATGCTTTTAGTATTGTTAAAATTATTTACCGCAGGAGTAAGTTTTGGTTTTGTAATAACACCAATCGCAGTATTTCTAACAATCTTATTATTCGGAGGAATTTTCTTCTTATTACTAATCTATACGGTAATAAAGATTTCTCGTCTAAAAATAGTAGCACTTCTTAAAGAAGAAAATAATGGAGAACGTGAACCTAAAGCACGTTTAATTCTAGCTATTTTAGGATTGGGATTAACTGGATATGGGTATTATTTAGCTCAAACTATTCAAAATCCAATAAAAGCTATAACAATGTTTTTCATTGCAGTTTTAGCAGTGATATTCGGGACATATTTAATATTTATGGCGGTAAGTATAACTGTTCTAAAATTGATGAAAAACAACAAGACTTTTTATTATAAACCAAAGAACTTTATAAGTGTTTCAGGACTTTTATACAGAATGAAACGAAATGCTGTAGGGCTTGCTAATATTTGTATACTATCAACGATGGTTCTTGTAACTATGGGAACAACATCAGCTCTTTATGCAGGTAGTGAAGAAGCATATAATACACGATTCCCAAGAGATATAATAGTAAACGGTTATCGTTCAACAGAAGGTAAGTTGACGGAAATAGAAAAAAATGTAAAAAAAGCCACTCAAGATGCGGGAGTAGAAGCAAAAGATTTAGTATCATATAATATGTTGAATGTAGTAGGGCGTCTAAATGGAACAGAAATTAGTTACGAAACAGGGACTGTCGGTTCATTAGATAAACTAAGAACTGTTGTTGTTATTGAATTAAAGGACTACAATAAAGTATCAAAAGAGCAAAAAACTTTAAACACAGGAGAAACTTTATTATTTATCGACAAAAAAGGAAAATATGAAGCAAATGAAATTACAGTACAAGGTGTAAATTTAAAAATAAAAGAAAAATTAACAGATTTCCCAGGTGCTTTAGGTACAGCAGCAGCCAATGTTTTTGATACATATTATGTAGTGGTAAAAGATAATACTGACGTTAAGAAAATAGAATCAGCTCTGAAGAAAAAGCTGAATATATCAGATGAAGAAGGCGAAGTCTACAATTATGTAGGTTTTAACATAAGCGATAAAACAAAAGAAGCGAAAGTAATAGAAAACTTTAAACAACTAGAAAAAGAAGGAAATATAAACATAGAAGGAAAAGCAGAAAATGAAACGAATTTTAAAGGTTTCTACGCATCATTCCTGTTTATAGGTGTGTTTATAAGTATGATTTTTGTAGTTTCTCAAGTAGTAATAATGTACTACAAACAAATATCTGAAGGATACGAAGATAAAGGGAAATTTGGAATTATGCGTAAAGTGGGGTTAACCGACAGACAAATCAAACAAAGTATAAGAAGTCAGGTGTTGATGATCTTCTTTGCCCCATTAGCAATAGCAACACTTCACACGGTAGTAGCATATCCATTTATCGAAAAAATACTAAAATTATTCCTAGCAACAGATAATAATGTTTTCTTAATAGCTTTAGCTGTGACAATAGCAGTCTTTGGGGTATTCTATCTGATAGTATATCTAATTACCTCAAGAATATATTATAGAATTATAAAAGAATAGCACAACGGTTTAGAGATTGCTTTACTAAAGATTTCCTACCAAACAAAGTAAAATGCTAGTCAGAAAACTAAAAAAACAAATCTAGATAAAAGGAAAATTGATTATAAAAAATACACATGGTATAATTACTGTGTGTATTTTTTCAGAGAAAAATATATAAGAACAAAGAAAATAAATTATAAAGTTGTTATTTAAGAGGTGTATATGGAAAGGTATGAATTTGTAGCGACAACAACAAATAAAGAGAAGATGATTACTGTCATTTTTTCAGTGACAATGGTAGGACTTTTGGTAGGACTAGCACTAGTTTCATATTACTTTGAACTAGATAACTACATTAAACCATATTCATTATTTAAATCTTTAACAATAGTATTAATCCTTGGGGGTTGTTTTCTTTTAGCGAGAAAACTACAAGAACTCTTTTCAAAAAAGTATGTTGTAGAGTTAGATGGAAATAATATTAGAATCTGGGGTAATGATAAGGAAATTATGTCTGGAACAGTTATATTTTGTGAGATAGATTATAACAAACAAAAAGTAGGGGATAAAGCCTTACGAGTAGACATATATACACATACCGACAAAATAAAGTTTCGGGCTAGATCTAAGCAGGTTAGAACGATTAAAGGGGAGTATACATGGAATCCGCTAGGAACAGGTGAAGTATCAGATATAGAAAGTTTATTATCTCTAGGTAGAAAATTGAAGGATATTACTTAAGGAAAGAATGCAAATTGCTCACTTGAAGACAGATTGATCTATAGAAAAAAGAAATTAGAAATATAGAATAGATAAATATTTAGAAAGAAGAAATGTTATGTTAAACTTAAGCAAGTTATCTAAAAAGTACAGAATAAAAAATATGGGGGAGGAAGACGTCGCAATTATATTAAATTTGCAACAAGGGAACCCTCTGTATTTTGAATATTGTCCGCCTAAACCCAGTGCAGAGACCGTTCTTAGTGATTTAAAAGAATTGCCAGAGGGGAAGAGTTTTAAAGATAAGTTTTATATAGGTTTTTTTTATGATGATAACTTAGTAGCAATTATGGATTTTATTATCGCTTTTCCGCAAGAAGATACCATTTATATAGGTTTGTTTATGGTGGATATTAAAGAGTCTAAAAAAGGTGTAGGGAGTAAGATAATAGAGGAGAGTTTAGCTGCGTTTAAGAAAGAAGGGTATAAAAAAGTAAGGCTTGCGTATATGAAAGGAAATTTTCAAAGCAGAAGGTTTTGGAGGAAATGTGGATTTGTTGAGACGGGAATAGAAAAAGAAAATAATCGTGGGATAGTCGTAGTTTTAGAAAAAATATTGTGATAATAAATGATAGTTCGAAGAGGAAGAAATATTGGAAAATAATCATCAGAATCAAGAAACATTAGTTAATTTGAAATTTGAAAAATTGGATTAGAGGATAAAAGAATATAAAAATAGTATGTAACCATTTTAAATGATAAAACAAAAATTATAAAGGGAGGATTTTGTGGGAATAAAGAAGTAATAGGGTTGTTGAGAGAGAATAATAGTATGAAATAGATTGTTTAAAAGGAGCAAGAAGATTGATAGAAAAAAGACCAGAGTTTGAAAAAATTACATCGTTTGATGAATTTAATAAATATTATTGGTATCGTGAAGAAATTTCGCAGATATGCAAGTCATTAGGATTGGAATATAGAGGTACAAAACAAGAACTAAATCATATTATTGAGCAGTATTTCAAAGGAAATTTAATTAAAAAATCATCAATAAAAAATACAAAAAAACAAGTGGAAAATATTACTTTAGATACACCATTACTTGAATGTGGTTTTTCTTTTAATGCAAAGTTTAGGGAATACTTCTCCACTTTAACAGGAATCTCACCGTTTAAATTTACTGCTGATATGGCTACCGCTTGGAGAAAAGTAAAAAGCGAAAAAAATATAAAATTTACAATAGAAGATTTGCTAAAAGTTTATTATGGCAAATCGGACTATGCAAAATATGATAATTCTGTTTGTCAATGGAATCAATTTTTAAAGGATTTTTTTGCAGATGAAAATAGTAGAAACTATTCGAATAAATTAAAAGTAGCTTCTATTCTTTGGAAAGAAGTTAGAAACTCAGAAAAGGAAAAAATCTATTCAAAGAATCTTTTAACAGAATATGCGTATAAACTAGAAGAGTATCGTAAGTAGATTGGTACTTATTTATTGGTTAATAATTCAATAATAACTAAGATAGAAACTGTAAATCTTATACTTAGTTATTTTTTTGCTCAAATCAAAAAAATAGAAAAAATAAAAAAAAGAAAAAACATGTTGACTATAACGCAACGTAATAGTATATACTTATAATTGTTAGGAGGAGATTGAATGTATTTGATTAAAAAAGTTAGCGAATTAAGCGGTGTATCGGTGCGCACTTTACACCATTATGATGAAATTGGTTTGCTATCTCCCCAAAAAAAAGAAAATGGATATAGATATTATTCTGAAGAAGATATTTCATTTTTACAAATGATATTATTCTATAAGTACTTGGGGTTTCCTTTAAAGAAAATAAAAGAATTGTTAAAAAAAGAAGATAGTGAAGTATTATATCATCTGAGAAAACAACTTGATTTAATGCAAAAAGAAAAACAAAAACTCTTAACTTTATTAAAAACATTGGAGAAAACAATAGAGTCACAAGAAAGGAGAATTACTATGTCAGCAAAAGAAAAATTTAGTGGGTTTAGATATCAAGATAACGAAAAATATAAACAAGCTGCAATTGATATGTATGGGAAAGAAGTCATAGAAGAAGCTATTGAAAAACAAAAAGGAAAAGAACAAGAAATAGCAGATGGTTTCAATGAAATATTCTTTGCTTTTTCTGAAAACATATCAAAAGAAATAAGTGCTACATCTAAAGAAAATATAGATTTAGCAGAAAAACTTCATAAACATCTTTGTAAATATGCTTTTGATTGCCCAATAGATGTATTTTCAAGTATTGGACATGGATATGTTCAAAATATAGAATTTAAAAACAACCTAGATAAATTTGGTGAGGGAACAGCGCAATATGTATGTGATGCTATTCAACAATATGTAAAGCAAGAAAAAGGTGAAAAATAGAATTTAACTCATCGAAAAAACAGTAAATCAAATTGGTTTGCTGTTTTTTATATTAATGGCTTTAACCAGTTGAAGAGGCGAAGCCTCCGAAACAAAAAATCACCGGATATGTGTGTGTGAGAAAAAAGTTAAATAAGTAAAAAAAACATCCTTTCTTGATAAGAAAAGAGTAGTTCAAGCTCTATAGGAAAGGATGTTTTTCATATGGCAAATAAACATAAAAGTTTACTTTATACAAAATGGTTATATAAATACCATTTTGTATTTATACCTAAGTATAGACGAAAAATAGAATATAATCAATATAAATGAAAGTATATCTCAGAATTTATATATATTTTGAAATAATTAGTTAGACTTTATTTTTTATGCTTTTTCTCCAGCCATTTTACGATTAAAAGTGATAATGGCAAAAACAAAAATAATGCCTGTATAACCCATTACAATACCTAAGTGAGGGAGAATGTTACTGAAATCACCATTTAAACTTAACTTTATTGCCTCTACACTATGATAAAACGGTAAGATGTTGGTTATAGCTTTGAATGCACCACCTATCAAATCAATAGGAATAAAAACTCCAGATAACCAACCTGCAATATTCGTTAATAATGCTCCACAAACACCACCGACAGCTTTTTCATTCAAAAGGCTACCAAAAAACAAACCAGTACCAATAAATAACAATGAAGTCAAAGCTGTTATAATAATAGCAAGAATGATATTGACGTTAATATCAAGACCAAAGATCCCGGCTACCAATAAGGTTATTGAAGCTTGGACAATAGTCATAATTATCATAGGAAAAGTATAACCTAAAATAAAATCTGTTGCAGTCATAGGGGATGTAAATAAACGAGTTAGAAAAGATGATGTGCGGTCTTTTGATAACAACATACCAGCAAATAATGCCATAAATACACTGCCGAACATTGCTAAACCTGGTGCAAGGTTTTTTATTTGAAACATTGTATTTTTTGCTTCAGGCGGAATAGCAGAATTGATAATAGACAACAAGGCTAACAAAACTAGAGGAAAGCCAAGGCTAAAAAAAAGATTAATAGGATCGCGTAAAATCTCTTTTATATTACGTTTTGAAAATAGAAATATTCTCATAATACACCTCCTGAAAGTACAACAAAGGCATCTTCTAATTTAGAAGTTCCCGTCTGTGCAGTTAACTCTGCTACTGTTCCTACAGCTGTTAACTGACCTTTTGTCATTATTCCTACACGGTCCGATAAATTTTCAACTTCATCCATATAATGAGTTGTAAGAATTATCGTAACTTTTCCTTTTAACGATTTGATAGAAGCCCACAATTCACGACGAGCCAAGACATCAAGACCAAGGGTAGGTTCATCTAAAAATAAAATTTGAGGTTCTGAAATTAGAGCCATAGCAATAGAAAGACGACGTTGCATTCCTCCTGATAAATTTTTTGCTTTTTTATTCAATTCTTGTTCTAATCCAAATTTACACGCTATTTCATGAGCGTTCTTATTTGCTGTTTTGCTATCTTGTCCATATATTCCAGCGATGAGTTTTAAATTTTCTAATACTGATAAATTTGCGGCTACCGCTGTTTCTTGTGGAGAAATATTGATTTTTTTCTTTATTGTATGAGGATTTGAGGTGATGCTATCGCCAAGAAGATATGCATCACCGCTTGTGGGTTTTATTAAACAAGACAACATTTTTATTGTTGTGGTTTTTCCTGCACCATTTCCACCAAGTAGGGCGAATAACTCTCCTTGCTTAATTGTTAAATTGAGATTGTCTACAGCGACTGTATTTTCATATTTTTTTGTAAGATTTTCGATAGTGATAGCGTTCATTAGTTATCCCTCTTTTCTTCGTCTTGATTGAAAATAGTCTCCATCAAATGTGCGAACATATTTTTAGGTGGGATTGCGATACCTTTATTTATATCAGCGAGAACGATTAAAGTATCTCCTGGGTTTATATTGAAGACGTCGCGAGCTTCTTTTGGTATAACAAACTGCCCTTTTTCCCCTACTTTAACAGTCCAAGCATATTTACCTTCTGGATGTTTCATGTTGCTACCTCCTTTTAAGTATGATTTGTATGATTAGTATAACATAATTTTGTTTTATCGTCAAATTTTACTGTAATAAAGATAGGAATATTCGACTAGTTTATAACATTTATAGAATATAGAAGAAGCTGTATGAAGTATAGCTATAAAATCAAGGTGAAATATGGTATAATAAGAAAATAATTTGAAGATAAAAACGCAATATATATTTTTTAATGTATTAGAACTGGTAGGTAGCCCAGTCGTCTAAATTATTTTATTTAGGTAAGTAACCTTCCCCTCCGGGTTGTCCATTCTTCAATAAAGTATTAAGGAGGGTTCTGTTATGGAAAAAATAGCAGGCAAATTAACGGTTTTTTTTGATAATCCATTTTGGGTAGGTGTTTTTGAATGTGTAGAAAAAAATAAGTTATCAGTATGTAGAGTAGTATTTGGTGCAGAACCAAAGGACTATGAAGTATATGATTTTATTTTAAAAAATTATAAAAATTTAAAGTTTGGTTCAAGTCTAGAAGTTAAGGTTAAAAAAATAAAGAGCAATCCTAAAAGACTACAAAGGGAAGTAAGAAAACAAAGTAAGCAAGTAGGTGTAGGAACAAAATCTCAGTTAGCATTACAGAAACAAAGAGAAGAAATGAAATTGGAAAGAAAAACCGAAAGTAAGAAAATAAGAGAGTTGGAAATCCAAAGAAAATTTGAATTAAAACAAGAGAAACGCAGACAGAAACATAGAGGAAAATAATAAGGTATTTTCCCAAAAAGGATCATCCCAAACCACTAAAACAGTAAACTACAATGGTTTGCTGTTTTTTTCTTACTCAATTTCCAAAATAAAGAGTCTATGAATCAAAAAAAGGTATTTGACAAAACGATTCCTGATTAGAAGTAAAAGATAATAAGGCGTTCTTGGGTGTTTTAGGTGTGTTAATTGTGGTTTTTGAAATAGTGTATTTAATCATTTCAAAAGAATTATAAAGGAATAGTAAGGTTGGTTAGTAATAGATTGGGTAAATAAATTCATGTTAAAACAAAAAAGAAAAAACTAAATCAACTATCAAAAGAGAACAAATCTAAGTAAATGAAAAATTGATTCAAAAAAATACACATGGTATAATTACTGTGAGTATTTTTAGTAAAAAACATATAAAAATAAAGGAGATAAAGGTAATTATAAGATAATTATTCAGATATTATATGAAAAAATATGAATTTACAGCAACAACAGCAAAATCAGATATTATCATTGGTTTAATTTTTCCTGTGGTAATAATGATTCCTATATTGGCAACACAATTAGTTATCTTTTATTTAAAACTTAATAATTTAGTTAAAGCATATCCAATATTTCTTTTTTTACTAGTATTAGTATTTTTTGGGGGAGGGTTTCTTCTAATAAGAAAAATACAAGAGAGATTGGTAAAAGATTATATTGTAGAACTTTATGGTAAAAATATTAGAGTTTTGGGAAATGACGAGGAAATTATATCGGGAGTAGTTTCGTTTTGCGAAATCAAGAATAAAAAATATAACGTAGGGGGGAGCGCGTTAAGTGTAGATATATATACTGATACAGATGAAATAAAATTTCGAACTAGATGCAAGGAATATAAAAAAATCACAGGCGTTTCTACTAGGAATCCTTTTGGAACAAGTGAACTATCAGATTTAGAAACTTTATTATCCTTAGGAAAAAAAATACAAAACATTACAGAAGAATAGTTGAATCAAGTGGAATTGTTAAACTAAGGAAGGATATAACGCTAAACAGTCAAAAAGGAGAGGTATTATGCAAAATATAAATCCAAAAATACAAGACAAAATAAATAAAATTATTTATTTGCAAGATGAAATAAAAAAGTGGGAAGAAAAAGACGAATTTGAAATCGAAAATCTTATGAAAAATTTTGAGAAAATGACGAGAATAGAAGGATCAGTTTTTTATACAAAATAGCACAACAGAAATTAGTTGGAATTATAGAGCAAAATATTAATAACATCCCAGAGCAATATAAAGGTGAAATTATTCATTTTCTAAAAGAACGACATGATGCTGCTAATAATGACTTTAGGAAGAAAATGTATTTAGAAATGATAGAAAAAATAAAGTAGAGTTTTTGTTAATGGAAATTAATGATTTAATTAGTTTATTATTTTAGATGAAACTTAAAACAATAAATGGGAACAATATTAACAAACATCTAAAAGGAAAAATTTTGTTTTGTGGGGGAAAATTAATATGGATGAATTAGAATTAATAATTAAAAAAATTGAAGATAATATAGATAGTGATGATTTTGAATGGATTATGGATGAATGCATGGAGGATATTGAAAGTAATCATAATCAATTAGATTCGGTGCAACCATTACTTCAACTAATGGAAAGACATCCACTTACTTACTTTGGAAGCCCAGGAGAGATAGTACATTTTGTTGAGACGTTTTATAAAAAAGGATACGAAGAAAAACTTATTGCTTCGCTAAAAAGAATGCCCACAGTACATACCATTTGGATGATGCACCGTATAATAAATGGAGTCGATAACCCAGAGTACTATTTAAATTTGTTGAAACAAGTTTCTGAAAATAAATATTATGATAAAGAGATCAGAGAAGAAGCCTTACATTTTTTATCTATGCATTAAACCATTGGTTTTATAATAGAATATAGTAATTCAAAAAACAGTAATTTAAATAAGGTACTGTTTTTTTTTCTTTTTATGCAGTATTCAGGGGATTTTAAATCATGTTGGAAAAACCAGCAGTAGAAAAAAACATCTTAAAAATGGTATAATAATATTGAGATTTTTTATTAAAAACACAAGGTTTGAAAGGATATATCATGAAGGAGAACAAAATAAAGTTTCGTAGTATTTTTTACAGATATATACTATTCATAGTGTTGCTTGCTATAACGGTTTTATACGTGTTATCCGATGGCGTAAAAGGAAGTATAAACTTTTTTGATGGTACATTAATTATAGAGAGAGAAAGCTTAATGCGTGCCGGAATTGTAATTTTTATTACTTCTGTCGTAATATTCTCTTTTGTAAATTGGAAATTTTACATCTGCAAGGAAGGAATTTATTTAAGAAAAATTGATTTATTTGTACCTTGGGATGATATTGTTTCGGTTAGTCATATTTGGATTAATCAATGGGATCAGGTAACAGTTAGTAAGTTTTTTTGTTATAATCGTAAGACACTTGTGATATATAGAAAAAAATACAAACCGATTTGCATTTATAATATTTCTTTATTTGCGTTGTATGCTGCAAAGTTTTATTATCCTAAACTTAAAACTAATATAGTATCAGCAACTATAGCTACTAGTTTTAATGTCATTTTGAACGCTTTGATATTTTATGAACTTTGGTTTAATGATTTGAAAGATTTACAATTTAATGTTTTTATTATTTGGCTTAGTATGTATGCAATAAAGTCATTGGTATTACCACTAGTAATAGTTAAACGTCAGAATAAAGTACATGGGGAATATTTATCACATGATATAATATATAAGAAAAACACTTCAAATGTGATTCATTTGTAAAATTGGGATAAAAGGCTTGTGAAGCGGGCTGTGTCTATGCAATATAAATATATCAAAAATAAAAGATTTAAAATAAAATGAATTTTTATTTTTTGCTATTCAAAAAAGAATAGGAGAAATATACAGAAAAAATAAAGGGATAGAGAAAATAATCAAGAGGGGTTACCAGATTAAAAAACAGGGATTCTGCATAGGTAAAGAGAGTCATAAAATCAACTGGAAAAATGATACAATAGTTATAATATTGAGTGAAAAAATTAGAGTTTGAGGGTGGGGATGAAAATGTCTGTAACAATCTTTGTTCATTTGAACGAATTGGAAAACAATAATTTTGATATTAGGAGATTTAATAAAGAAATTGAAATAAAGTATCCAGGTACTAGTTTTGAAGTAAATAATTCTGCGTTATTTTATGATCTTTGCTGGGAAAACTATTCAGAGAAATATCAATTCGAATTAAGAATGGAGAAAAAGCGTTGTACGTTTGCGATAGAGTACTTTAATTCAGGTGAAGGAATTTATGAGCATGCACAGTTTATTATGTGGCTAGCAACTTTTTTTGAAAGTGAAAAAGAAGTGATATTATTTTATGAAATTGACTGCAATCGATTGGTGTTATCCTGTGATAAAACGACGGATGATATTGTACAATGGTTACAAGGTCTCTTCAAATAAATCATAGTTCAACAGCATAAAAAGAGGTTATTTTGATAATTGTATAGGAAAATTATCAAAAAAAAATATAGAACCAACACGTGTGAAAGAAAAAAGAATTAGAGTTACAAGGCTAAGAAAACAGGTGTGATATTAAGTAAGAAATTAGAAGTTATGGGAGGGTGAAATATGGTTAAAAAGAAAAGAGTTACTTTACCGAAAGACTTTGGAGAACTTGTTAAAGTTGGAGATATAGAAAAACTTAAGGCTGTTTATGAAAAATGTGAGCTTTATGCACATGACGGGCGTTGTGAGAGAAATACAGCTCTTCATTATAGTAATGTTCCTGATGAGTTTGTTCGTTGGCTTACAGAACAAGGTTTAGATGTTAATGTTGAGAATTATTACGGACGAAGCCCTTTAGATAGGCACGCTGCTTTGGGAGATAATACTGTAAAATTGTTATTTGAGTTAGGGGCTGATGTCGAATGAGTTGATAGATACGGAAATAGTCCGTTGCATACCGCTGCAAGCTTTTTTCACTCGAATACAGTTCGATTTTTAGTGGAAAAAGGAGCAAATGTTTACTTGAAAAATGATATGGATCAAACACCGCTTGCTTCTTGTCTAGCTGTTTGTAGTAATTTAAATATTCCTGAAGTTGCTGAAATTGCGGATATATTATTGCAGGCAGGTGATAAAGTTACGTTAGATATGATAGAAAGTGTTAAGCGAATTGGTCAAGATTTTGAGTTTCATAGAGAAGACTTTAATAAGAATTATCTTTCTGAAACAGATTTAAGTCTTAAAAAGCTCTACTTATTATTTGAGGTGGAACCTGTAGAAAAACGCAGAATTCATGACGGTGTTTCCCCGATTATTGTAGAAAATAGTTCTTGGGAAAAACAATACAATATGCTTTGGGATTTTTTAGTTCCCTCTAGCGGAGTGGCGAAAACCGTACAGGGCGAAGTTATTCGTATAACAGGACGTATACGAGATGAATTGTACAGGAATGGTGGGACAAATTTGGATAAGGATTATCAAAAAAATGTTAGATGCGTTGTTAGTTCATTTTGCATCCGGAACATCACTTTCTGAATGCGAGTTAAACGAGATAAGAAAACTGACAACCAGCATTCGAGCTAAAGGTGATGTAGATGAGGAAATAACAGATTGTCTTTGTGAATTTGCTGTTCAGTGGGTATTGAAAAATCCTAATCCAATTTCATTGAATAAACCAAGTTATGATAGATAATAAGTACACTCATTTGCAAAACACCAAATTTTGGTTTGTCTAAATTAAATAAAACAAATTTGGAAAGCAATAAATTGAAAGTGTTAGAAGCGATATAAAGATGTTATTGCAAGAAAATAGAGGACTAAAAGAGGAGAAGAAGCAATTAGATCAATATAAAACTAAGGGTAAATATGGAGTAAAATAAATTAGAATTTTTTGTACACATAAGAGGAGAAACAAGTGGAAGATAATGCATGCAGAATAATAAAAATAAATAAAGAAGCCTTATTTGAATTTATATATGAAAACTTCATAAATCAAGAAGAAAAGCTACTTGATTTAGAGACAAATGTTGGTGTCAACAATCATTTTGATATAAATTGGGATACAGGGGAATTTATATTTATAGCACATAATGGGGCAGATGCAGAGGAGAATATTATTTCATTTCCTAAGGATATAGATATCAAAAAGGTTATGGATAGATTGCCTGAAACAACGGATTCTGTTTTGAATTCAACTAAGAATTATAAAGAATTAACTTTTGATGAATTAAGAAGTTTAAGTAATGATTAAATTTACAAGAGAATAAAAATAAATTAGTCAATTATCAATATTTGAGTTAAAAATTTTAAAAGAGTTTTTTAAATTTTTTTGTACGGAAGAAACTGATAAAATTAAAGGAAAAATTATGAAATTAGATTTTTTACAAGATGAACCAAAACTTATTTTGACATATCCTCACAAGACTAAATTTAATATGATAAGCTATTTTTCTATAGTATCTCTATTTTTTGTGGTTATATTGTTGAAATATTTAAAAAATTATAGAACTGATTTTACAGATAACATTATTATAGTAATGGTGTTGATTTATATTCCAATTCTTATTTATTTTATGGGATATTATCTCTTCATAAATGGAGTGAAATTAGAAATCTATGAAAATAATGTTGTTAAATATTATACTTACGGAAGTAGAGGGAATAGTGTATTACATTATAAATTTAAACTCGAAGATATAGAACAAATAAAAATTAAAAAACACCCGTTTAGTTGTATGAAGCTGATTATTAAAATCAGAAATCCTATTTTTTGTGGTTTGCATGAGAAAAAACTAAACAAACTAATGAATGTTAGTATCATCACAGATAGAAAAAAATCAGAAATTTTTATACAACAGGTGGAGCAATTTCAGAGGAAATAAATCAAGTGTACAGTTAGAAGGTGAGATTATTATCTGATAAATTCCAGTTTGCCTAACTTAAACAACTAGATACAAGTTATAACATAGTAACTAATGTAATAGTAAATCAAAAAGGGTTACTGTTTTTATTGCTCAAAAACGGATGAAAAGTTGAATAAATCGAAAGTATTATATAAAAATAGAGGGCGAAGATAGAGGGAGTAAGTTAGAACTGAAAAACAAATAAAAAATAATATAATATTATAAGTATTTAGTGAAATAAATTAGAAGTAGAGGAGATAATATATGTTATTTGAAGATATTATGATGGAACATGATGAAAAGGAAATTATGAGACTTTGTAAAAAACTAAATAGAAGCTGTTCATTTACAAAAAATTCCGATATGGCCATTCTGTGTGAACTTGCGTATTGGTTATATGTTTTCAACGATAAGGAGAACGCATTAAAAGTATGTGAATATACCAATGTTAATATACCGATAACAATTAACTATAATATCTGGGATTTTATTCTTTTTATTTGGGGATTAGAGGCACATATCTATGACGAATATGGAAGAATGGATGATAAAAATTTTAGGATATCACAAATAAAAAAGGTCAGGTCAACACCTAAAAACAAAGATGAGACAGAAGAGTCTGCTTGGAAATTTTCTCAAAAAATTATGAACAGAGTAAGTTTTGAATCTGCGTGTATGATTAAAAATATAGAACAAGATTCAGTTAAAGATGATATAAAAAAAGGAAATAAGTATCGTCTCTTAGCGTTGTATAATATGATTGGATATGGAGTAACTGGTTTTTACCTGGATTTAGAAAAAAACAAAGATAAGTTGAACAGCAAAATCAATGAATATATTATGTGCTTAAGAGAAAATTAATAATTTGTCTAAAAACAGTAAATCAAAAAGGTTTACTGTTTTTTTCTTTATAGATATAGGACTAAGGTCAAATAAAGAATATTTTCCCATAAAAAATAAAGAAAATTTGTAGTTGCGGGACTAAACTCATTTTGGGCGTAACTGACAAATTATAATAAAAATGATATAATTATAAGAAAATAAGATAGATAAATTAATGCTTAGCTAGGAGAATATTAACTCACATTGAAGTTATTTATTTTAAATGTGTAAAAGATAGTTTAGTATTTTAAGGGGAAGGGCTATTGTGAAAATGAAAGTAGGGAAAACTTATCTTGTTAAAAAAGATATTTTTAGTTTTAAAAAGGGAGAACTTTGGTCATTAGTAGATATAGGGTATCAGATTTATTTTGGTAAACATAATTTTGTTTTTATCAATGCGGAGAAGTGGAAGGAGTTTGCGGTTTTATGTGATAGCTCGGACAAAGATATGCAGATATATCATCAGTTGGAAGCATATTTTGAAGAAGTTGAGTAAGAAACCTTATAAAGAATAATGATACCTTCAGTTTAATTAAAATATTAAAAATACATAAAATTACATGGCGCTAGGATGGGGGAATTTTAGAAGAATATTTTGAAAATGCACGGTTTATCAAAAATACAGCGATATTTCTGAGAGTAATAAATAGGAAATTCTCTTTTGATTTGGGTGTGATATCGGACTATTTACTATTTACTCGGATATTTATTTTGTGTAAAGCTAGACACGTTACAAAAAATGTGGAGGGGTAGACAGATAACGGATAAATCATCAGATAGATAGGAATATAATTCTGGATAATAATTTATAAGAAACACAGTTACAGGAGATAACAAATGAATGCTGAACTTTATGTAAAAAAAGCCTCGCTACAGATTTCAAAAGGCAAGATAGAAAAAGCAGTTGGCAGCATGATTAAAGCAATAGAGATAGGGGATGATTTGATTTCGATTACGCAAGCTTATTGTTTTTTGGGAGAATATTATTTCATAAACCAAGATTATATTTTATCAAAAGAACATTTGGAATGGATTTCTGAAAGACAAGAGGAGCTTGAAATTAAGTATGACGACTTATTAAATGATGAAATTGATAAGGTTAATGCGCTATTAAATATAATGGAGATTTTTTCTTTAATTGAATAATATGTGAATAGTTCACTGTCTCAAATAATACAAACTTCAATAGGCTATATGTGTTAGAAATACTAGATACATATTAAAATCAGCTGTTGTGTTTATTTTGAATATGCAATACAGCAGATCGGGAACAGTATAGAAAGATTATGTTGAAAATTCAAGGAGGGATATACAATGTTGTTGGATGAAGAAAGATATGCAGAGGTTATTGCTTATGGTAAGGATGCTGTAACCAAAATGGGAGAAAACAAGATTGAGGAAGGATTTGCTCTTGCAGAACGAGGTTGGCAAGCTTTTCCGGAGTCGGGAGCAAAATGGAATCAAGGATATAATTATGCAAAAAGCTTTTTTAAATATGCAATAGAAAACAGCAATATGGTAAAGGCAAAATCTTGGTTGGATAGAATGACAGAAAACAATGACGAGTTGCACTTATTTGATTCTGAGCTAGAACACATGAAGGCGAAGTATGAATTTGAACTTGGAAACTTAGATGAAGCATTTGAATTATGGGAAAATCTGCTAAAACAAAAAGGTGTAGGTTACCGATATTTTCAGTATGACAATCCAAAGTATAAGGAGTTCTACAAATCAAGAAAATAATTTTCTTCAATAAAAAGGAAATGCAAGGGAAATAAGAGCAAATCCATCTCAGAAAACTTGGATAGGAATTGTTGAAAAAAGATTGCTAAATATAAGGAAAAACAGAAATTTTGGAGGAGCTATGAACGAGATTGAGAAATATAAGATATTGAGTGCGGGAAAAGCATTTGGGCATCGTGCACAAATTGCTTTTGTTTTGCTTGATAGTGAGGCAGCCTATGAAGAATTAAAAGAAGAAGGAGCACAAAGCATGGTTGCTGGAAGTTATGACTGTGTAGGTGGAGAACCGGCTGTAATACTTGAAAAAATAGCAATAGAATTGATATGTCGTGATACTCGTAATACATGGTACTTGCCTGATAATGTAAAATTTTGGGACAGGCGTTTCGGCAGTTTGTTTGAAGCCAAGTTTTTTTGTTATGACGACGATATAGAAACCTGGAGCAAAATACTTTACAAATACTTTGTAAAGCTACAATGGATGCCGAAAAGAGAAGATTATACTTCAACAAGGAGCTATAATAATGCTTGGGGATATTTCGCAGAACTTTTAGTGGTTGTGAAACAAAATAATCATCCCGAATTTGGTAAGTATTATGAAATTGCAGTCAAAAATGGAATGAATCCGGTGGTGTTGGAGAGAAAATTAAAGGAATTATCCGAACTAAAACAGTCCTTTGTTGAACTTTAAATCAATGTGGAGTTGCATTTGCCAAATGAATCATTGTTTAAGGATAACAATTTGTTAAGAAAAGTATTAATATGAATTTTAGGAGGAAAACCATGGAAAAAAATTGGAATATAAAAAAAGAAGATATAAAAGAGCTTTTTCATTGGGATGAAGGAGAAGGTTGTATTGCCACAGACAGAATTATGGTAGATGGAGAAAAGGTTGGCTATATGTATCGTGAAAATCCTGATTTTGTAGGAGATAGCGGTTGGAGGTTTACTGCAGGTGATGAAGATGATGAGTATATGAGTGAACCCAGTCATTCAGGAATATATACCTTAAATGTAGTTGTGAACAATGATGATGATATTATCCCGTTTCTTAACTCTCCGATTGGGACAGCTTATTATAGGGGTGAAAACGGAGATTTTGTAAAAGATACATTTAATGTTATAGCAAGACAGGAGATAGACGGAATATTATATGAATACAATATAAGTACCATTGAAGATTATAAAAACCAAAGTCCTGAAAATTCAGCTGTAATTCACGAGAATATTAAAGTGGTAATGAAAAAATATGATTTATCAAGAGAAGAGGCGGATGCGATTTTGATGGATTTATTGGGAGTGTATGAGGAATAATCATTTAGGGTATACTATTGATAAATATTTAGAGAGAAAAATTGAGTGTAGGTTTGAAACTTGAAATCAATGAGGATATTCTGGATGAAGATGAAGATGTTCCAAGATGGAGCAAAGCGCTTAACTCTTGTTGGGAAGACTATATTCTAGCTGCAATGGATGTCGGTAGCGACAGCTATGTATTGATGGTTCTCAGTAAAGAAAGTTTTGTTCAAGCAAAAGCATTGGCAAGAATGATTTTGAATCGGATAGCTCCTGCTGAAGAAATGTAAGTCAATTTGTTTGAAGGGGAAAAATGATGATAAAAACAAATCAGTATGTTTTGTTTGGAATGATTTTGTTGGTGTTAGCAATCGTTCTGAATCAAGTGTTAGTTCTCTATGATTTTATAAGCGGATGCTTATATGGGAGTTCCATAGGAGTTTTCATATTGAGTCTTGTTAAGAAAAAAACGGTAGTTGTTACTTCAAAAAGTTTTGTGTCAAAAAGAGCTAAGGAAAGACAGAATCATTTTATTGTAAATTGATTGGATAAAGATACAAGTCGAATTGGTTTGTTATTGTGGAGAGGTATTCAAAAAAGTGAAATAATAATATATGAGGAGGGGAGTAAAGTGAATCGAAACAACGATAAGATTACCGGATATCATTGGAGGAAAAGAATTACGATTGATGTTATGATATTTTTGTTAAAAGATGTGATTCCTGTGTTTGGGGTGGTTATCACAATGTCGGTAGTTATCGGACCTACATTATGGTTCACAACAAATCATATCATCCTATTGGTATTGTCGGGTATGGTTGCATTGCTGATTTTGATTGTTGTCAGACCTTTGATTGCAAAAAAGATAAGCACAACAGCAGAAAAATTATATGGAAAACAGGAGTTGTATTTGATTCACAATTATTTGTATTGTACAGAAGATGTGAGAACTCGATTTTCCCATGTTATCAGATGTTATAAACCGATTGAAATCTATCATGTAGAAAAAACAAAGTTTTATTGGGCGGTTGATTGCCTTTGCTATAAAATACGAAAGAGCGGCAATGCGAGGGAAGATATTGGACTTGTTTTGGAACAGTTGATACAAGATGAAAAAAATGAAATACCGGTAAAAGAAACATTATTGTTCAAACGGCAGTATCATGATGAAATTGAGAAAATGATAGATGAGGTACTCCGTCACCACAAATCATCTGAATGATGGGGAAAAAATCCGAAATAAGAATGTTGTCATTTCAGAAAGCGTGAATAGAAATCCTCTGATTTCGGAACATAAGATGAGTATGATGTAAAGTCTGTTGCAGTTAAGTTTGTTGCAAGAGAAGATATGGGTTGACACAAAAAAACACATTTACAGGTTGATGGCAGTAATGACAGTGCATTTTCGAAGGAGAAGGGATAGGATGAAGATGGAAGTCAGAAAAACTTACCGTGTTAAAAAAGGGATATTCAACTTCAAAAAAGGGGAAATTTTGATATTAGCTGACAAAGGATATCAGGCTTATTACGGTGAATATAATTTTGTTTTTGTCAATGAGGAGAAGGGACATCAGTATGCAGTCTTGCGAGACAGTTCAGATGAAGATATGGAAGTATATGGTCATCTGGAAGAATATTTTGAAGAAGTGAGTATGACCGAAATTTGACACAAACGATCCATACAGTATGAAACTACTATGATACATATCGCTGAAGAGTGTTGTTGATAGAGAGTAGGTTGCGAATAGCTTTCATAAGTATCAGTACAAGCAACTTTATGATAATCAAAATAGGATAATCAGTTCGGCTGAACTGAAGTAGATAAATAGTTGGAGTAGGAGATGGAAGGAGAAGTGATATATATGGCGATTCTAAATGAAAAGCAAATAAAATACGGTTTTGATTACTTTCATCGTGATGAAATGGAGAATAAATGTATTGTTGAGGTATCGGAGTACAATGGAGAAAAAGCATTGACAATAAACTGTACTCAACTAGGAGATAGTTTTACGCCGGAGTACAAAACTGCAAAAGAAAAGAATCGAGTTGTGCAGGAATGGTGCGATTTTTTACAGAAAAACACTACAGCATTTACGGAATTGACATTTTCTACAAGAATGCCTCAAAAGTTATTCGATGCTGTTTGCGCCCAAAAAAATCTTAAAAAATTACATATAAAATGGGGTGCCTATCCAAATATCTCTAAGATTGCAAATCTTACAAATCTCGAATATTTACACTTAGGTTCTGGAGCAAGCGTTGAGAGTATAGAACCTATTGCCAAATTAAAAAATTTAGTCGCGTTATCGATAGAAAATTTTCAAAAAATTAATGATTATAGTCCTCTTACAAATCTTAAAAATTTAGAAAGTTTGTCGATTGAGGGAGATTGCTTTGCACCTAAAAACATTCATGTAAATTCTTTTGATTTCTTGAATGATATAAAGCAATTAAGATATTTTAATTTTTTAGCAGGGATATTAAAAAGTAAAGATTATACACCTATTTTGAGCCTGGAAAATATAGAACATTTAACTCTTAGACCAACTAAGGAGCTTAAAAACTTATATAATGAAATAATTAAGTTGCCAAAATTAAAATATGGTTTATTAGTTAACAAGCCAGAACTTTATAAAATATAGAGATTTTAATGATTTTTTTGGCTACGAGATAAGATGACTTCTGATAATAAAGTGCAGATTTTAAAATTCTAAAAGAAAAACTTTCATCAAATATAAGGAGGAATTGATATGATAGCGAAGGCGGGAGATGTGTACTGCGTCTATAATAAATACCTAAAGAAATATACAGCTTGTCAAATTACAAAGATAGAAGAAAATGATAAGAACCCAAAGGCGGTCATACTTTCATTGGATTGGTCGGGAGAAGAGCCTCTGAAAGAGGCGGAATTATCTTCTTTACAACCACTTTATAAGGACTTTATGTACTGGAACCGAGGGATACATCTATCGAATGTTGATGTGAATGTACCGATAAACTATACTTTTGTTGGAAATGTTACTCCTTTAACTGATGAGAGTACAAATTCATACGCAACATGGGGAAACGGTTATGAGGTCTACAGACAGCTGAAATGGCAGGAAATACCGAAAGAACAGAGAGATGCATTTAAGGAAGCGGATAAGAGCGAAGAAAAAGTCGTCTTTGCAGGAGAGGAGTGTGGCATTTCCAAGCGCCGTTTGAATGATGAGTGGAAACCTTTTGAAGATGCAATGGAATTAAAGGTTTTTCCTTGTTTGACTCATCTAACATTAAACAAGTGGCACAAAAATTTATACGAGTATTTGCAATCGATTCCATTTATTTCTGAATTGGTTCTCGAAAACCATAACCAAACAAAACTGGATTTCTCTAAAACATCAGTTTGTACGCTTTCAATTGATATGACAGGGGTAGAAGAACTTATCTTAAATGACGGTTTGGAGCAACTTATTTTATTGGGAGAAGTAAGGAAAGATTGCAACATACAGGCGAATGGAAACGAAGAGGTCTTGCTGTTACAATATGATAAAGTGATTCCTAAGTTGAAAGGCTTGGAAGCTTTAGGGAAATTACATGTTATCAAAATCGAAGAACTCGATATTGGGGAAGTTTTGAACGCATACCCAAAACTTACAGAGTTAAGATTGTGGGGAAAACCGGGAAATCTTGTTCATTTTGATAAGTTGCCGGAGTTTCAGCAGTTGGAAGTTTTTACAACAATGGACTTGTTCGGTTTTACCGCAGAGGATATTCCAGCTCCTGATAGGCTTCCAAATTTGTATATGTTTTGGATGAACAGTTTGCCGGAGGATGTTGCAAAAGTAACGAAGAAACTCTATAAAAAGCGTAAAGAAGAAGGACTTCATCTTTGGATTACCAAGCCGAGAAAACCTGAATGGCTTGCTCAGAACTTGGACAATCCGTTTCGTTCGTGGGACGGACAGGAGAATATTACACCTGCCAATGCAAAAAAGGCGGCTACTTTATATAGAAAGACAAGAGCGGGAATCGTAAAGATTGCAGAAGGTTCCGATAAAGGCGCTATGATAAGTGTCGAAACTTTGGTAAGGGAGTATACCGAAGGATTCAATAAGATGGATAAACGTAAGTACTTTATTGAAACTGTCGAGAGAGAAGAGATTTATACCGCACTTGATGAAATGTTAGACTTACTACCGGAGGACTTGAAAGTCGATAAAGAGAGATTGTTGAACTTATTTGATGAATTAAAGAATTTTTAGAAGAAATTGGGAATCGAACAGATATGATTTTTCAAGGGTAGTATCAGTATAAAAAGGAATCATATACAAGGTGATAAAGTTTGTTCCTATAAGCAGCAAAATGTGCCAAGATTTGTTTCGATCATAAAAGTTTTTCACATGATAAGTAGAATAATGTGCAGAGAAAGGACTGTTCTATATTGAATCATTTTATACCGAATATAACCATAGAAAATCAGAAAATAGATAAAAAGAATTTTTTTACAATAGGGTATTGCCCAGAGATAGAAACACAGCTACTTTGTGTTTATATTTCCTGGATTGCAGGATATGACCGATATTACAAGATGGATGAGGGGGACTTATCGCTCTATGAAGGGGAGCGGGATAAATTCTATAAAAAATATAAAAACGAAATTAAAGCCTATAGGACGGAGAAATTGATTGGGGCAGGAGCATTAAGAGATTATGATTTTAGATGTCTGCCCGGTGATATACTGGAGACTTTGGACAAATATCCGCCGTTTGAGGGATATCATTATAAAGATGAAATTCTTTATGCAAGAATAAAGGTAGGGGATGTCTTTTTCAGTATACCTCCAGTTCGAGATGGGAAACAGATGTAACGGCAAATGATTATAGTAGAATGGGAGAGATGAATATGAATGATAGAGACTTGCTTTATTTCAAAAAAAGGCTTGATTTAATAGATTGGAATGGAGATTTTGCAAAGGCGGATAAGGGAAATTATGAGGTTTTGGACAAATTGTATGAATATATAGAGATAGCACTCAATGTAAAACAAAACTCAAAAATTGTAGAAAAAGCTCTTTTAATTCTTGCTGAAAATGTGGGGTGTGCAGAGGATTTTGAGAGATATGAAGAAAATTTTGTAAACCGTCTTTTAAAAGAAGGTTTGCTTACGAAAGAACAGGCGGAGTTATTTTACCATAACACAAACAGGAGACAAGGATAGAAGCATCAGAGATAAGTAAGAGAGTATTGTTAGTTGTAAAATAGCGATAGTGGATAAAGGAGAATGTTATGGCAATAGATGGAGTTAAAATTATAGATAGCGATGATGGGTATGATATTTACAATGCCGTAGTAGAAAGATATAAAGATGGAGAAAATGTCGATAAAATAATCGAAGATATTTTGAACGAAGAGAAAAACTTTTGCATAGATGGATTTTACACAGAAATCTATTGGACAGCGTTAGCATATTCTTTATGGAAGATAGGTCACTTACCAGAAGCAATAAAAAATAGAGCTTTGGAGATAATCGAAAAGGGTGCTGATGAGTTTTGGTTAGAGATTGATAGTAAGGCGTTAAAACAAAGACAGAGAGTATTAGATAAGTTAGCTGTTCAGTTGCAAAGTGTAAATTCTAAGCCGCTTAAAGTCCCAAAGAGAAAAATAAAACGAGAACCATATTTTAAAGTGGGAGATGTGCTTGCGATCAAGTTTGAGGGTGAATACGGTGTAGTTTTTGTTTCAAGTGTTGATCAAAATCCAAGAAAGATAGAATACCATTTGGCGTGTACAAGGTTGCTTCAACAAGATAAACCTACTATGACGGATTTTATAAATAGTGAGATTGCTTGTAAGATGAACAATAGACAATATGCTATTGATACTGACTGTTGGTTTAATCACAAGGATTTAGGACTTTTGCTTGATAAGTTTGAGAAGATTGGGAAGATCATATTAGAAGACTATACTTTGTGGACTTTAGCACCTGCCAAGACGTTGGATGATATATATGAAGAAATAACAGCGAGTAAGGAACGACGAGGTCTCCGTCTTAAGGAGACGTATAAATTGATAAAAGAAATGGAATAAAATAAAAAATTTTGTTATGTTTTTGAATGGTTTTTAGGAAACTATTATTGAAGAAAGGATAGAGAAATGCTAAAAATTGGAGAAAAATATTTATTTCAGGATAGTTGGGAAGGTAGACGTAGCTGTCTAATGTTCTTTAAAGAAGATGATTGTATGTCGTGGTCTGTCGATATCGGATTTACGCCTGGAGATTTAAATGGTGAAGAAATAGCCCCCTCGCTTTGTATTAATTCTATAGATACAGACAAAAATTCGGTAGAGGAATTAACTGGAGAAACATTTAGCGTAACAACAATTGAAGAAAGTGCTGATAGGGAAGATGCATTTTATATTTATGAATGGGAACCGATGGTCTCATATGATCTGGAGGTAGTTGAGATAATAGATAGTAAGGCTCATGTTAGATGTAAAGGAGTATTAGTATTGGATGGATACACGAATCCATATATTGAAGAAAAATTTGAAATAGATAGTTGGATACCCGTTATTGAATCTGTTATTGATTGGGAAAAATTTGAGACACATTAGCGTTTTTTTAGTTGTAGCAGAATAGCGAGTAGACGATTGAATTAAGCAAGGATATATAATGGACGAGTTGAGGGAAAAAGCTTTAGTTACTGTCAAAAGGGAAATAACAAAAGAGTATCCATTTTACAATGATCTTCCACTGATATATTTAGGGGAGATAACTAATATGAAGGAACATGGAATATTTATAGGAAAATCGGGAAAAGTCTATTTTGGATATCATATTTCAAACTTTAGAGAGTTAAGTGAAGATGAAGTATAGGTTTTTAGATAAGTAAAATATATTAAGGAGTTTACTATGAATAATGAGTTTAACTTTGAATTTCCAACTATATATAGAGAATTTTTATCGCAAATAGACAAAGAAGGAGAATTTTTGATAGAGAATACAGGGGTTGTGTTGTATTCAAAGATAGATTTAGAAGAAAGAAACACTACCTATCAAATAGAAGAATGGGAACCGGATTTTTTCTTGATTGGGCAAGACGGTGGTAGAGCATTTTTTATAAAAAAATATTCTGATGATACTATATATATGAATGATTTAGGAGCGTTAGGGTCGTTTGAAATGAAGAGGATATCGGCAAGTATTTATGAATTTATTAATTACGGTAGGGAACACTATGATGAAATGTTGCAATTATAGTGTGCTATAGTTGTTTTGTATTATTATCAAAATGAATGATTATGGATTTGTTTGACAGTTTTTTCTTGTAACATTTTGTATAGATAGAGGATATGCTTTTGATAATTATTAGGTGGTAGGGAATATCATCTAATTTTGCTAAAATATTTAATAAGTGGTATAATATACTTGAATTTTAAATTTATAGAGGTCTTATATTATGAAGAATAATAAATTATTAAAAATACTTTGGGGAGTTGTATTAGCGATATTTGTTGTTTGCATAGTATTTTTAGGATATAGTTATTTTGCTGGGGGAGATTCTAAAAAATCGGAAAAATCTTCCGCTCAAACATCGAATAAAAAACAAGATAAAAATACTGATGAGGAAAAATACAAATCTCAAAATAGTCAAAACACCCAAGAAAAACAAGAATCTGGAAATGTAGTAGGTAGTCAAGGCGCGAATAATCAAACAAATAATTATGTGGGAACTAAGGAGTATAACGGTAAAAAAGTTTCTCAAAATGAAGGAGTCGGCACTACAGGAAAAGTGTTTAAAACTCAAAGTGAGGCGCTAGAATTTGGTAATAAGGAAATAGAAAGATTGGTAAAAGAAGACAAAAAACCAAGACAGTTTTCTATCAGTAAGGTTACCGCCGAAGATGGTACTCTTCTTGGTTGGACTGTGGATATTTTCGAAGATACAAGTAAGAAAAAAGATAACTAGTAACTTAAAAGGGGTGATACCACGATGAAGTTTCTAAGAGAAATGGAGTTGCAGGCAGATCATCCCTTTATTATATAGATTTATAGATTGACAGTTTAGTTTAAGAATCTAGGTAAAGGAGGTAAGAGATGAGAATAGGAATAATCGCGGAGTTTAACCCTCTTCACAGCGGACATAAATATTTAATTGAGCAAGCGCAAAATTTAATAGCTGCAAACAGCTCTGGTGGGGAAATAGTTTGTGTTATGAGTGAATATTTTACCCAAAGAGGTGAAGTAGCGATTACAGACGGTTATACACGAGCCAAGGAAGCGGTAAGAAGTGGTTGTAGTCTAGTTATCGCCTTACCTTATTTGGGAAGTGTTGCTTATAGTGATGATTTTGCGAGAAAGAGTATTGAGATTCTTGATGGGGCTGGTATAACGCATTTGATTTTTGGCACAGAAGAAATAGATATTGAAGTTTTTGGAGAAATATACAAAAAACAACAGGAAATATCTCCTGAAAAATATCGAGAGTTACTTAAGCAGGGATATAGTTTTGCCAAAATCAATGGTGAGTTGTATGGAATTTCCAACAATAACCCCAATTTCAGTCTAGCGTATAGCTATTACAAGATGATAAAAGAATTTGCACCGCATATACAATTAGTGCCGGTAAAAAGAACTGGGCAAAATCTTAATAATGAAAATTTAGAAATGGCACAACACCTTAGCGCTACTGCTATTAGAAAAAATATTATGTCAGAAGAGATAACAAGTTATATATCAAAAGAACTACTTGAGGATATTAGAGCTAGTAAAATACCAACAGGAGAAGATTTTTTCGGATTATTAAAGTATAAAATTATTTCTTTAGGAAAAGATGGATTAAAAAATATCTATGACATGAGAGAAGGTTTGGAAAATAGAATTTTCGAAGCTGCTCTTAGTGCGAAAAACTATAGAGAATTGGTAGAGTTAGTCATTACAAAAAGATATAGTAAAAAGAAAATCCAACGCTTGCTAATCCATGTTTTAACAAATACTACTCGCAATGATTATGAAGAGCTCTTCGGAACGACGGTATTTCGCGTGCTTGCGGTAAAAAGTGAGAAATCAGGGTTGATACGCAAAATTAACAAAGAAGAAAAGATAACTTTAGTTTCGGTGTTAAACAGCTCTAACAGCATGTACTTTGCACAAGATATTAAGGTGGCTCGTATTTATAATTTAATAGCGGGGAAACCAGATATATTTAGAGAAAAAATAGAATTGGTATAAAAAAAGTGATGAAAAAAATTCATCACTTTTTCTTTTTATCTAACAACAATCCCAATTATAAAGGACATCATCAAAGTTTAGATTTTTTAAGTTTTCTTCTGAGATAAAGAAGTTTCCAACACCAGAATCTCCCCACATAATTTCAACATCACGACCCTTACTCCAGTCGGTTTCTACTTGAAGAAGCATTATATCATAAGGTGACTGTTCTCCCTCTTCAGAATTGTAACTACGTGGATCGTACTGCGTGAAGTTTGGATATCCACCAATAGCGTGACTTATTCCTCTTAATGAATCATAAAAATATTCATAAACCTCATCATCTAAATCACAATAAAGATTTGACACTTCTTCATCTGGATATAATTCGTGAATAGCGTTTATTACTATATCTTCAAATCTATAATCTTCAGTAGTAATAGAAGAAACACCTTTTTCAAAAGTTAATGAAAACTCAGCGTCTGTTGGAGATAATGGAGAATATTGGTCATCATCATTTGGATCAAGAGGTTCATATTTTGATAGAACTTCTTCTGTAGTAACACTGTTATCGATGTTTTCAAAATAAACTACCTTGTAATCACCATCAAGTCCCATAAGATCATCACGACCAATCCAAAATTGCAAAATACCGACTTTAGGATAAAGGTTGTTTTCCGGTAATTCAGCACAGTTTATTTGTGCAAGTAGAGCAAGTTGCTCATGATTAGAAGATGAATCACATGGCACCTCAAAATCTTTAGGAAGGTAAGGAATACCTCCAAATTTGCTATCGAAGATAGTTAGATTTTCATCTACATGAGTTTTAATATTAATACATTCTTTTTTGTTTTCCTCACTAACTTTTTCGATAACTTTTTTAATCATTTCTTTAGTAATCATAACGTTTCTCCTTGATATTAAAGTTATTTTCATTGTAACATAATTAGAAAGATTAAGGAAGATAAAATAAAATACCAGCATATTATGCTAGTATTTTATAAAAAATTTGTTAGTAAAACTCGTTGAATTTTTGTTTATGGTAGTGTATTGCGAAAAAGTATACACCGAGCAAGAAGATTGCTGTAATTACCCAGTTAACAGAATCAGCAAGGCAAATCGCTAGGAAACCAAGTGAATCGGTGAAAAGAATAACGATAATAACTCGGTTAATAAGTTCTACAATACCTGCCATCATCGCCGTGATAGGGAAACCATAACCTTGTAAGATATTTCTAAACAAGATAAGAATAGCTAATGGTATGTAAGCAAGGGTAACATTATTAAAATACATCAAGGCAGATTCGGTTAATTCATTATTAGGTTCGGCGGTAAAGATAGAAATAAAGTAGATGCCTCCTAATCTAATAACAACCATACTGAATATAGCGGTTAGAATCGAAGTTATAGCCATATAGCGAATAGCTTTAGAAATACGATACATTTTTTTAGCTCCGATATTTTGGCTAGTAAAGGTTGAAATTGCTGTTCCAAGCGCTACGAAAATATACGCTACGATATTTTGAATACGTATAGCAACGCTATAACCCGCGATGTAATTTGTCCCAAAACCATTAAGATATTTTTGAACGATAATAAGTCCGATGCCTGTAAAAGAAAATTGCATCCCCATAGGAGCGCCTTGCACTAACAATTCTTTCATATTTTTAATATCAAGGATAGCATCATTTTTTGTTAAACGTATATTTGGATATTTATATTGGATATAAAAATAACAACACAGAGCAGAAGTTGTTTGAGCAATAATAGTACCAAAAGCACTTCCAACAACGCCTAAATTCAGAATAGCTACAAAGATAAAAACAACGATACCATTAATTACTACAGAAAGAAGTAAAAATAAAACAGGAGTAAGGCTATTACCTATACTACGAAGTGTAGCTGCAAATAGGTTGTAAATCAATGTTGAAGCACAACCTAAATATAAAACTAATAAAAACTTGTGAGCTTCGTCAAAAAGCTCGCTAGGAGTATTAATAAGTTTCAAAAGATACTCATTCGCGAAAAATAATACTACTGTGAAGATAAACCCTAAAATAAGGGACAATACAATAGAATTGAAAAAATACCTTCTAAATTGATTGAAATTTCCGGCACCGAAACTTCTTGCCATAATTACCCCAAAACCATAAGCTGCACCAATTAAGAATCCCATTACAATAAAATTAATAGGGTTGGCTATTCCGACAACAGCGATACCACTTTCTCCGATATAGTGACCAAGAATAATCGAATCAATAATAAGATAAAGATTTTGTAAAAGGCCACCGATAAAGATGAAAATGGAGAAATATAAAATTTTTGATAAAATAGGACCTTTGGTCATATCATTCATAAAAACACCTCGAAAACAATAAAAGGTAGATTAAGTAATCCACCAAAAACTAAAAAATAATAAAGACAATATTTGTATATTAAATAAGTTTAAACCAAACCTTCAATAAAATCAACAGAAAACTTAAAACAAAGAAAAATAGAGATAAGTTATCAATAAAACATAAAAAAAGAAAAATAACCACATTATTTTATTTTAAAAAATTATTATCATTTACATAAAAAGAAAAACATAAGAAAGCGGAAAAATAAAGAAACTTTATTTCGTTAAGGTATACATAAAGTAAAGATAATTATTAATATTTTAATTTTAGTTTAAAGAACAAAATATAAAACTACAAACAGTTATATAATAAACGAAATATTTTAACAAATAATTGTTGATTTATTATAAAAACTTTGATACACTTAATGTAGAGATAAGAGAAAAACAGTAAATTTAAAAATTTTGAGTATTTCCAAAGGTTAATTAGGAACACTGACTTTTTTATAAAAAATACCTTAACAAATCCCCTTGCCTAAAGATTCTTGACCGCTAAGGCGGACTCTATTGAATTATAATCTTTCATCAACATAATGTAGGGTTAATAATTGGTGGTCAGGGACCTTTAGGGGGTAAATATTAAAAAAGAAAGATAGGTAAGAGTATCTTTCTTTTTTATTTTGCATGATTTTATATGTGTTATTGTAAAAATCGTCCCCAGTTGCTTATTCTTTTTCCATTTTTACAAGCGCCGGTAGCAATATAATGGCGTTCTCCTTTGCAAGAAATATAACTAATCCAAATTAGACCTTCGTTAATAACATAACTATCATAAAAAATTTTTTCTCCAGTAGTATAAGAGTCGACTTTTTGAGAAAAAATACTAGGTTTGATTCGAACGTTAATTTCTGTAACTTCAACTATAAATCTTCCTTGTTCGGGTATTCTTGTCCAGTTTTCTTCGTTATCGTAAGGTGGGCGGATAAAACCGACAAGATAAGTATCGTCACGCGCCATAATTTTAGCAGCTCCACCACGCTCTGGAGTACCATCAACATTTTGCTCAACAGAAGTAATAATATTACTACGCACATCGATAACGATTCCGACGTGACCATATTTGTCCCATGAGCCCCAGTGCCATATTGCAATGTCTCCAGGAGCGATAGTAGCTTCTCCTTTACGATATCGACGCCATCCATTAGGAAGAGTGTTTGTCAAGTAGTCGATTGCGTTACCTGATACACGAAAGTTTGCGAAGTTTTTGACATAAGCCATAATTAAGTCAACGCACTGTGCTCCATAAACGCCATCCATATCTATCCATTTATAAATTTGATCTTTTGCCCAATTAACCATTGTTTGTTGTGTTGCCATAATAAGCCTCCTTAATAAATAATCTATTGGAATGAACTAACTCTATAAATTGACTATGTGTAAGAGTAAAAATTAGTCTTTAGTGTTAAGTTTTATTTTTATAATTTCGGTCAAATCATTGACACTTTTTCCGATATTTTGCAGAGTTTTATCTAGTTTTAATAAGAAAAAAACAGCAACAAAAATAGGGAAACCTACGGTGTTGATAAAATTCAAAATATCCATAAAAAACCCTCCTTAAAATTTATGATTTTTTCTTTAATACTTTTCTAAATAATAATGTGCGCATAAAAAACGTACGATAGATATCGCACCTTTTTTGCTTAATTATAGAATCTCGTTTTCTTCACGAGTTACATAAGTTGCTTTTTTGAAAGCAACAAGAGTATGTTTATCACTGTTAAAGCATTGTGCATCAATAATTTTTTGAGCGACACCTTGGATAACTTCTTTAGTTAAGCCATCTTTAGGATGAGCTAAAGAAATATGATAAGTTTTTTTATTTGTAGTTGTAAAAAAAATATTTAATGTTTTTTCCATAATAATTCTCCTCTATTAAATTAGTGATTTTGTATTAATTGTAGTATTATCAATGTTTTTAGATACTAATTTTGCGATTTCATCGCCTACTTCTTTAAGTTTAGTATCATCAGTATCAGCGTTAACATTGAATGAATAACTTTTAACAACTTGTTTGTCGCCTTTCGGCTCTGAATAGTTTAAATGTAATGTTTTTTTAAGTAATTTCATAATAAAAATCTCCTTTGTATTTATTTGTTATTTGTCTTTGGCCTCTGACATTAAACATATCGAAAAAATATAGAGATTTTCTCATGAAAAATAAATTTTTAGGAAGAGATTTTATAGGTTAGTTTTAAATTAAACTTAATGTAGAAGTGTTAGGATTATATTAAGAAAATAGCGAAAAAAAATAGTAGAAAATTTTTCAAAAGAGTATTATAATATTAATATAAAAAAACAAAGGATTGATAAAAAATGAAAGATAATAGATTACTAAAAGTATTATGGGGAATTGTTCTAGCGATATTTCTATGTAGTGCTTTATTTTTAGCGATTAGCTATTTCTCAGGCGGAGATAATGCAAGTAAGAAAAAAGACAACAACACGACGTCAACATCTAAATCAAAAGATAAAGAAAAAGAAGATAATGATGATAATGAAGATTCAAAATCATCAACATCTAAAGCTAAAAGTGATGAAGAAAAATATCGTGAAAGTCAAAACTCTAACAACTCTAACTCATCTGCAAATAAATCATCTAATAACAACGCTACATCAAATAATAGACGTGCAAATAATAGTAACAATAACAATTCAAGCGATAAGAAAGATGATAAAACACCTTCTACAACAACATCTGGAACATTTAAAACTTCAGAAGAAGCTAAAAAATATGCAGATGCAGAAATTGCTCGTTTAATAAAAGAGAATAAAAAAGGTTATTCATACACACTAGGACGTAATAGTAAAGGTGAAATAACTGTAAATATTACAGAGAAAAAATAATATCTGAAAATATATAAAACAATCTTGAGTATCTTAACTAACTAACAAGTTTTGGAAAAAATCTTGTTGATAAAGTCACATGATACTTGAGATTGTTTTTTATTTTGTTGTGGCGACTAAAGGAGCGAATAACTAAAGAAATATTGCTTATAGTTTCATTTATAGTTTGACAAGTGAGTGATTACTCACTATACTAAAAGTAGAAGATAAATATAAGTTTTGATAACAAATTTAATTATTATTGAGAAGATATTTAAAATGATTTGATTTTAGAGCTATTAATAAACTAAAGTCAAAAATTTTTTAAAACAAAGATGAGTGTTTACTCACCGAAAAAGTTCAAATATAAATAATGAAAGGGTGGTTAATATGGATAGATTTATAGATATAACTCAGCTAAGCAAAAGTTTTGGTCAACAAAAGGTTTTGGATAATATAGATTTTCAGCTAAAAAAATCTGAGATAATAGGTTTAATAGGGCCGAGTGGTTCGGGGAAATCTACATTAATAAAAACTATGTTAGGGATGGAAAAAGCAGATACGGGAAAAGCGCTCGTTTTAGATAAAATAATGCCGGAACGAAAGATATTAGGGAATATAGGTTATATGGCGCAAAGTGACGCACTATATGAAGCGCTGACCGGCTATGAAAATTTAGAGTTTTTTGGACAGATGAAAAACCTTAAAGGAGAAAAATTAAAAGAAGAAATAGGTTATGTCGCAGAAGTGGTAGATTTATCGGCGGACTTGAAAAAGCAAGTAGAAAATTATTCTGGTGGGATGAAACGTCGCTTATCTCTGGCGATTGCATTGTTAGGAAAACCAAAGTTATTAGTATTAGATGAGCCAACCGTAGGTATAGATCCTGCTTTGCGTAGAAAGGTTTGGAGAGAGCTTTATAAACAACGCGACAATGGTGTAGGTATTTTGATTACTACTCATGTTATGGATGAAGCGGAACTTTGTAATAAGGTAGGTCTTCTTTTAGGTGGGAAAATAATTGCCTTTGATACTCCTAACAACCTAAAAGAAAAGAATAATGTAAATACTATTGAAGATGTATTTTTGACAGTGGAGGTAAAATAAAATGAGAACGATAGCTATTGCTAAAAAAGTTTTTAAAGAGTTGCTTAGGGATAAGAGAACTTTTGCGTTGATGTTTATTGCTCCGATACTTATAATGTGGCTGTTAAATATAGTTTTTTCAGCCGATACAACAGAAAATATCCGCATCGGTGCGGTAGATGTACCGACAAAAGTAGAAGAAGTTATGAAAAATGTAGATAATGTTAGTTTAGAAGGTATAACTACAAAAGAAGAAGCGGAGAAAAAATTAAAAGATGGACAGCTTGATACGGTAATATATTATAAAGACAACAAGTACGAAGTAACATATGCAAATACTGATTCTGTAAAAACTACTCAAGCTCGACAAGTCTTAAAAGCTAGTCTAACCGGCGCAGAGATAAAAGGATTTATAGAAACTATACAAAAAGTTAATCCCAATCTAGCGCTAACTAAACAAAAACCAGAAATAACCGAAAGTTATAACTATGGAAGTGAAGATACGACATTCTTCAATAAGATTGCACCGATATTAATCGGTTATATATCATTTTTCTTTGTATTTTTAATTTCTGGTATAGCTTTGCTAAAAGAACGAACTAGTGGAACATTAGATAGATTATTAGCGACACCGGTAAAAAGAAGTGAGATTATTTTCGGTTACACTATCTCTTATGGATTTCTTGCGATAATTCAGACTATTGTCATTACATTATCCGCTATTTATCTGTTAAATATAGAAGTTGCGGGAAGTCTAGTTTATGTGATAATTGTTAATATGCTGCTTGCTCTTGGAGCATTGGCACTAGGTATGCTTCTATCAACAGCTGCGAAGTCAGAGTTTCAAGTTATGCAGTTTATACCGTTGGTAATTATACCACAGATGTTCTTTACGGGTATTGTCCCTGTTGAAAATATGGGGAAAGTGGCGGTGTACATAAGTAAAGTTTTACCTGTAACTTATAGCGGAGATGGTTTAAGTAAAATCATTTTGGAAGGTAAAAATCTTTTAGATATAAAAGGAGATATTATCGCCTTAACAATCTTTTTTGTAGTTTTAATTACGTTAAATATAATAGGATTAAAACGTTATAGAAAAGTGTAAAGAAGTAGAGTTAGGAGAAGTTGAGAGGAGAAGAAAATGGTAGAAAACATATTAAAGTCATCTTTGGATTTGATGGCTGAAGGAGATATGCCACCTGGTAAGAAAAAAACATTAGAAGCAGCAATAATATTATTTGGTAAAAAAGGATACAATGGCACTTCAACGTTAGAAATAGCGAAAGCTGCAGGAGTAAGCCAGGCAACTGTGTTCAAATACTTTCAAACAAAAGAAGATTTGCTTATTTCAATAATTGCTCCGATTTTACCAAGATTATTTTCAAATTTTTTAGGTAGGGTAAAAAATATTAATACTATAACTGTCAAAGAAATTATTCATTATATAGTGAGAGATCGTTTTAGATTTATGAAAGAAAATAAAGATATTATAAAGATTATTTTCTCGGAAGTATTAACTAATGAGCAGTTAAAACAAAAGATAATTATAGGTGTAGAAGAAGTCTTTAAAGAAAGAAGATTGGATGAGTTTTTCGAGTATTTAAAACAGAATAATCCAGAAATCAATAAAGAATTGATATTACCTGAAATAATGAGACCTATTGCGGGAGCGTTAATTACATATTTTATTCAGAGATTCATCGTCTTTGATGGAGTTATCTGCGAAACAGAAGAACATGATTTAGATGTGATAGAGCGCCAAATATATAACTGTTGGACAATATAGATATAACTAAAAGGTATAGGCTAAAAAACCTATACCTTTTGTCTTATCCTAATTTAATTATCTTATCACAAATTGATAAAGTAGATTTGTTGTGTGAGATAATAATAGTAATCTTATCTTCTTTTTCTGCTTCTAACGCTTTTAAGACTTCGATTTCACTAAAAATATCAATATTTGCTGTTGCCTCATCTAGTATTAAAAGTTTACTTTCGTTATAGAATGAACGAGCAACTGAAAGACGTTGTTTTTGTCCAGAGCTGATATTAGAACTACGTTCACCAACAATCTCATTTTCGCGACGGCGTAGGCTATCGACGAAGTTTTTAAGGTTAGTGTGTTTAAGTGAATCAGCTAAGCGCTCTTTGTAAATATCTTTGTCAAAGAAGCTGATATTATTCTTAATTGAAGTGTTGAATAGATAGCTGTCTTGTAAGATTATAGAACTATTTTCTCTAAAGAAGCGGTTATCTATATCGCATAGATTTATGTTATCAATAGTGATATTACCGTGCATATTCTCATCAGAGATGAACTTCATAATAAGTTTAGCAACCGTTGATTTACCGCAACCACTTGGGCCACTAATACCGATAATTTCACCACGTTTTGCAGAAAAACTTAGATTTTCGACAACGTTAGAATTATTATAACTGTAAGTAAGATTGTCTACTTTTAACTCTTTAAAATCAACGATTTGTCCAGTGTTTTCTGGTTCTTCTGGTGTGTTCATAAGTTCTAAAAATCTCTTTCCACTCGCCATAGTTTGACTTAGAGTAGAAGCAAGATTTCCCATATACAAGATAGGAATAAATGATACGATAAACATTGCACTAAGGGCGATAGTTGTATTAGGGTTACCAAGCGTTGTAGCGAAGTAAATAAAACCAAGTACTCCAAAATTGTAAGTAATAACGTTTAAAGTATTTAAGTCTATTAGGAACTTATTCTTGATGTAAGAACTATGAGTTAATTCTTCTGTTTCCATGCGGATATTAGCTTTTTCTTCTTTGATTTTATCATATTGAAGAGCTTCAAAAATACCATAGGCTTGTTCAGAAGAATTGTTATTAACCGCAGTTAGTTTACGACGATAACCTTCACCAACTTCTTGTCCTTTATTACGAAAAGCAAGTGGGTAAACTAGCCCGATAATTATATAAACAAACAAAGCAACAAGGCCAAGTTTCACGCTGAAGAATAGTAAAAATATGCTAACAACTAAACTTTGAGCGATATAGATTAGAAATGGTGTAATAGTATGAGCGTAAAACACCTCTAATAGTTCTATATCGGTTGTAATCATCGTCATGTAATCCCCAGATGTATTTTTTGTAAAGCTGTCGATAGAAATACGCTTGAATTTATCTAACACTTTAATACGTAATGTGTGTAAAACTTTAAAAGCTACATAGTGATTTAGTAGTTGTTCTGTATAGCTAAACAGACCTTTCAGTATCGCTAGAATAAATATTAAAATAAATAAAATAGCCGCTACTGTTGTAATTTTTGTTATAAAGAACAATGCTATAAAGTAGGTAAATACTACTAAAGTAAGATGTCCTAGACTTCCGAACAATGTCGCACGTAAAAGTGGTCGCTTAAACTCTTTCGCAATCGCTAAAAGTTGTTTTAATTGTTTTAGTGATGTCATTACTCTACCTCCTTAGCTAAAAACTTCTCTTTTAATTGTTGTTGATCGTTAAATAATTTTTTGTATAGAGAAGGTTGGTCTATAAGTTGTTCATGAGTACCTTCTTCGATTATTTGCTGATCTTTCAATACATAAATATTATCAGAATTAGTAATGGTTTCTAAATCGTGAGAAATAACAACGATAATCTTTCCATTTTTAATTGAATCAAATGCATCATGAACAATTTTTTTACTGTAATCATCAATGTTAGAAACAGCCTCATCTAATATATAGATATAACTATCTTTCAAAATAGCTTTTGCAGCAAGTAAACGTTGCTTTTGACCACCAGAAAGATTGCTAGCACCACAGCTAAGTTGATAGTCAAGACCACCATTTTCAATTACAAAGTCTTTTAGATTAACTTTTTCAAGAGCATTGTACATATCTTCTTCTGTAATATGTTTATTGACAGAAAGGTGAGAGCGGATTGAACCTTGAACAAGATAGCTATCATTAGTAATAAGAGTAGCTATTTTAGACATTTTATTCGCCGGAATAGTGTCTATATCAAAAGTATCGTATTTAATACTTCCTGCGTAGTTAGAATTTAACCCCAGTATTAGTTTTATAATAGTAGATTTTCCACTACCACTTTCTCCAACAAGAGCAGTTTTTGTGCTAGGTTTGAAAATCATGTTAATATCTTTAAGTGTCGGTTCTTCGTTATAAGAAAAACTTACATTGCTTAAAACGATATTTTTTCCAGATGTTAGAGTAATATTATTGTCTTTTTCTTGTTCAGGATAATCAAGAAGTTTGTAGATATTATCTAACTCAACATTTCCCTTCATAGAAATATGGAATAATCCACCTAAAGCACGAAGCGGTTTGAAACACTCAAGAGTAGCAACAATAACGAAGACGATAAGTTTTTGGTCTTTCACGATAAAAATCGCAATAATAGATAAAACAAAAATCGAAACGTAAGTTATCGCATCCATTACATTAATCGAATTAAGTTGGTGGCGTAACAGAGCCATTGTTGATTTTCTATAACGCGCACTACGATTATCAACATCGCCAGCTACGTTATCTTCTTTTCCATAAATTTTTGCAGTAGTGAAACCAGATAATCTATCATAGAAAACTTCTGATAAACTAAGGAAATCACTAAAGTTTTGTTTGTTGGCTTTTTTTGATTTTTTAATAATAACCATAATAGATATAGGTATTAATGGATAAAGAACCAGCATTGCGATAAATAGCAGAATATGAATTTTACCATAAACAATAAACGAACTTAAGACGATGAACAACGTCGCGAACATCTGAGGAACGAATTTGTTGAAATAAAACTCAATATTAACTATTGAAGAAGAGTTCATAACAAGAAGGCTACCTGTATTAACAGCCTCCGTATAATTAAGTGATAACTTTTCAACTTTGTTGTAAATCTCTTCACGCAAAGTATTTCTAACTTGTTTAGAAATTTTGTGACTAAAGAAATTATCTCCAGTAGTAGCTAAGTAGTAAATAACCAAACTTAATGTTGTTCTAAAAGCAAAAGTTAAGATAAAACCAGATTTAGAATGGTTATCTAATAAATAGAAAAGTAAATCTACAAAATTGTAGATGAAAAATAAAGAACACCAAAAAGCAACAAGTTTACACAAAGCAACAAGGTAAACTTCTTTTTTAATATTAAAGAGCGCCATGGCTCTACCGTCTATCTTCATAATATCTCCTTTTAAATATATTTAGATCTATAAAACAACGAAAAAGTTTAAACAAATATAGTAAAGCTTAGCTGACTTATATTGCAAAATATAGTTTAAAAATTATAAATACCAGTATTTAAAATTTTAATTACATAGAATAAACTTATTTCGTATAGGGGATCTATGCCCTTATTTGATATTCACTATCAATTAATATCTAATTTATTATACTATATAGAAAAAGTAAAAGATATATAAATGTTCATTGTTACGAAAAAGTTCAAAAATATAGTGATATTCAAGAAAATGTGTTAAATGTTGTGAGATAATACATATGTGACAAGAATATACAAAAAAAGAAAGGTTTCTGATATAATGTAAGCCAACCAAAATCACATTAAGGAGAAGCCTTTCATATGAGTGATATATCAGAAATATACCGTGTTCGTCAACGGGCAATTGAGTATGCAATAAAACATAATAATTCAAAGGCAGCAGTGAAGTATAAGACATCACGTCAGCAGATAAAACGTTGGAGAGACAGATACGACGGTACAGTCCAGTCTCTTCTGCCAAAAAGCAGAAGACCTAAGAGCCACCCAAACCAGCACACGCAAGAAGAAATAGAACGGGTTATGAAAAAATACAGGAAATGTGGCTATGAAGAGCTGGCAGAAGTTTATGTCAAAGCAAGAAAGGAAGGCTACAGCCGTACATACGATTCAATGTGCAAGATAATAAAGAAAATAAAGGGCAATGCCAAAGAAAAGCTTAAAAAGCAGCATAAAAGAAAAAAGAAGGTTGAACAGGCTAAGTACCCTGGGGATAGAGTACAGATAGACATAAAATATGTTCCGGAAGAATGCATACAGTTTGGCACACGTGATCAGAAGTATTATCAAATAACGGCATTAGATGAATATACAAGAAAAAGAGTGTTAAGAATAGCAGATGAAAAAAGCACCTATCAGACTGCAAAGTTTCTAGAGAACTTGGAAAAGGAGCTGGGATTTGACATAAAGAAAGTTCAGACAGACAATGGGAAAGAGTTCACAAATTCTGAAAGTGATAAGAAAACGCTGTTTGAGCTGAAACTGGAGGAGAAGGGGATAGAGTATGGGACAACCCGTCCATATTCGCCATGGGAGAATGGAAAAGTGGAAAGAAGCCACAGGCTTGACAGCAAGTACTATGCAGACAAGAAATTTAAAAGCAAGGAAGAACTGTTAAGGTCAATAAAGAAATACAATACAAGATACAACAACATATCAAGAAAAGTACTAGGCTTTAAGAGTCCAAATGAAGTATTAAAAGAGTGCAAGCAAAATCATTAGGTTAAAGCTACATTAGGAAAGAAATATTTTTTTAATGTATTTTTGTAACAAATGTTTGACATCTATACAAAAAAATACTTGACAAAAAACGATTACTGTTGTAAACTGTATAATACAAAACGATTACAAACGTAAACATTAAAGGAGGTAAGAATGTGAAAGAAAATTGCAGAATTGATAAAAAACAGCATATAACCGATGCAGAATGGGAAGTAATGCGAGTTGTGTGGGCAAATAGCGAAGTTACGAGCAAGTTTGTGGCAGAGGTGCTTTGTGAGAAAATGAACTGGAAACAGGCTACAATAAAGGCGCTATTGAATCGGCTGCTGGAAAAGAATATTTTGAAAAAGAGGGAAATTGGGAACAAGTATATTTATTCGACAGATTTTACAGAAAAGGAAGTTGCTAACAGTTATATATTAGAAACTTTTGATAAAATTTGTAAAACGAAAGTTGGAGAAATGATAGGAAAAGTTATTGAGAACAGTGAACTGAGTTTTGATGATTTGGATTTGATTTTAAAGGCTGTTGAGAAAAAGAGGAAAACGGCTGTGAAAGAAGTTTTGTGTGATTGTGTGGAGGGGCAGTGTAATTGCGAACATAGCGGACATAAGCATATTTAAGATATAGTGTACTAAATGAAGGAGGAAAAGATTATGGCAGAAAAAAACTATACAGTAACTGGAATGAGCTGTGCATCTTGTGCCAATGCTGTGGAAAAGGCACTTAATAAAAATAATGATATTAATGCTTCAGTTAATTTTGCAACTGAAAAATTGAATATTGAATATGATGAGAAGAAGTACAATTTTGATAAAATTAGGGAAATAGTGGAGTCGGCTGGGTATGGACTGGTTGAGGATATGATAGAAGATAAAAAGATGGAACTTTATCAAGAGAAAATAAAAAGCTTGAAAAATCGATTAATTTTGGCAATTATTTTTGTTGTTCCACTTTTGTATATTTCGATGGGGCATATGCTTGGGGCAGTACTTCCTGAATTTTTGAATCCTAAGGTAAATCCGCTTAATTTTGCGTTGGCACAGTTTGTGTTGACTTTGCCTATTATTTATGCTGGGAGAGATTTTTTTTACATGGATTTAAAAATTTAGTAAGAAAATCTCCAACAATGGATTCATTAATTGCTATTGGGGCAACAGCGGCGGTACTCTATGGAATTTACGCAACTTTTAGAATTGTAACTGTAGACCCTGAAGCACATATGGATTTATATTATGAGACGGCTGGTACAATTATTACGTTAATCTTGTTTGGAAAACTGCTGGAGGCAAAAACAAAAGGTCAAACTTCATCGGCAATAAAAAAACTTATCGGACTTCAACCTAAAAAGGCTAAAATTATTGAAAATGGAGCGGAAAAGGAGGTTCTGATTGAAAACTTGAAAGTTGGAGATATTGTTATTGTGAAGCCGGGAGAAAAAATTGCGGTGGATGGAAGGATTGTGGAAGGGGCGACTTCGATTGATGAGTCAATGTTGACAGGAGAAAGTTTGCCAGTAAGCAAAAAAGTTGGAGATAAGGTTGTTGGAGGAAGTATAAATAAAAATGGAAGTATCAGATTTGAGGCGACTGAAATTGGTAAAAATACAGTTTTGTCACAAATTATAAAGCTGGTTGAGGAGGCACAGGGGTCAAAGGCTCCTATTTCTAGAATGGCAGATATTGTGTCGGCGTATTTTGTGCCAATTGTTATTGGGATTGCGATAATTACAGGGATTGCTTGGTTTCTAAGTGGAAGTGGATTGGTTACTGCATTGTCGTTTTTTATCGCTGTACTTGTAATTGCGTGTCCGTGTGCATTGGGACTTGCAACACCTACATCAATAATGGTTGGAACTGGAAAAGGGGCTGAGAACGGTATTCTTATAAAAAGCGGGGAAGCCCTTGAAAGAGCACATAAAATTAAAACTGTTGTCTTTGACAAGACTGGTACGATTACGAAAGGAAAGCCTGTACTGACTGATTTGATTGCTTATGGGAAATATAATGAAAATGAATTGTTAAAAATCGCTGCAAGTGTGGAAAATGATTCAGAGCATCCATTGGCAGAAGCAATCGTAAACAAGGCAAAAGAGAAAAATATTGAAATTAAGCCGTATGAAAAATTTAGGGCAATGCCAGGTTACGGTATTCGTGCAATATTTGAAGGTAAGGAAGTTCAAATTGGAAATAGAAAATTGATGGAAAATCGAAAAATCAATGTGGAAATTTCTCAAAAAGATTATGATATTTTGTCGAATGAAGGAAAAACGCCAATGTACATTTCGATTGATAACGAATTGGCGGGACTTGTTGCAGTTGCAGACGTTATCAAGGAAACAAGCAAGGAAGCTATAGAAAAACTGAAAAAAATGGGAATCAAGACAATAATGTTAACTGGAGATAACGAAAAAACTGCCAAATTTATCGCAAAACAAGTGGGAATAGATGATGTAATTTCAGAAGTGCTGCCTTATCAGAAATCTCAAAAAGTAAAGGAACTTCAGGAAAAAGATGAATTTGTTGCAATGGTTGGAGACGGAATTAACGATTCACCAGCACTGGCTCAGGCAAACGTTGGAATTGCGATAGGAAATGGAACAGATGTTGCGATAGAATCAGCTGATATTGTCTTAATTAGAAACGATTTGAGAGATGTTGCGGGTGCAATATCATTAAGTAAAGCGACAATCACAAATATAAAGGAAAATCTATTTTGGGCATTATTTTATAACGTACTTGGAATACCATTTGCCGCTGGAATATTTTATGCATTTTTCAATGGACCAAAATTGGATCCGATGATAGCGGCTTTTGCAATGTCATTTAGTTCAGTATCAGTTTTGGGGAATGCTTTAAGATTGAAATTTTTTAAAGTTAAATAGAATTTTAAAAAATAGGTTGAAGTTTACAATATTATAATTTATAAATAGAAAATGACTTAATACCTTTTAATAAATAGCAATTTACAAACTTGTAGAAATGATATAAAAAATCCTTATTCTTAGATTGAATAAGGTATTTTTTATTAAAAAACTTAAAAAGTCTATTCTAAGAAATGTTGTGAGATAATACATATGTGACAAGAATATACAAAAAAAGAAAGGTTTCTGATATAATGTAAGCCAACCAAAATCACATTAAGGAGAAGCCTTTCATATGAGTGATATATCAGAAATATACCGTGTTCGTCAACGGGCAATTGAGTATGCAATAAAACATAATAATTCAAAGGCAGCAGTGAAGTATAAGACATCACGTCAGCAGATAAAACGTTGGAGAGACAGATACGACGGTACAGTCCAGTCTCTTCTGCCAAAAAGCAGAAGACCTAAGAGCCACCCAAACCAGCACACGCAAGAAGAAATAGAACGGGTTATGAAAAAATACAGGAAATGTGGCTATGAAGAGCTGGCAGAAGTTTATGTCAAAGCAAGAAAGGAAGGCTACAGCCGTACATACGATTCAATGTGCAAGATAATAAAGAAAATAAAGGGCAATGCCAAAGAAAAGCTTAAAAAGCAGCATAAAAGAAAAAAGAAGGTTGAACAGGCTAAGTACCCTGGGGATAGAGTACAGATAGACATAAAATATGTTCCGGAAGAATGCATACAGTTTGGCACACGTGATCAGAAGTATTATCAAATAACGGCATTAGATGAATATACAAGAAAAAGAGTGTTAAGAATAGCAGATGAAAAAAGCACCTATCAGACTGCAAAGTTTCTAGAGAACTTGGAAAAGGAGCTGGGATTTGACATAAAGAAAGTTCAGACAGACAATGGGAAAGAGTTCACAAATTCTGAAAGTGATAAGAAAACGCTGTTTGAGCTGAAACTGGAGGAGAAGGGGATAGAGTATGGGACAACCCGTCCATATTCGCCATGGGAGAATGGAAAAGTGGAAAGAAGCCACAGGCTTGACAGCAAGTACTATGCAGACAAGAAATTTAAAAGCAAGGAAGAACTGTTAAGGTCAATAAAGAAATACAATACAAGATACAACAACATATCAAGAAAAGTACTAGGCTTTAAGAGTCCAAATGAAGTATTAAAAGAGTGCAAGCAAAATCATTAGGTTAAAGCTACATTAGGAAAGAAATATTTTTTTTAATGTATTTTTGTAACAAATGTTTAACATCTATACAGATATTCAAATAGAAAATGTGTTAAAAATATTGATTAGTATTTATTTTAGGTGTATAATTTTAGCAAAGAGAGTAAATATGTCAAAGCTAGCAAAGCAAGTAGTAGAATTTATAAACTTTATTTTAAGTTTCGGATATATAATAAGCTCACTAAAGTAGATAAATGAAAAATTATAAGTGTAAAAGTTATGGCGAGGAGGAGTTTGCTATGATAGAGTCATTAAATAGAATGTGGAATAATTTCCTTGAATTTCTAGAAAAAAAACAAATATATAAAGTTTATAATGGTGCAATGATTGCCGGTGTATGCAATGGACTTGGTGAGAGATTCGGAATAAGTGTAAGTTTGTTAAGAGCGTTATTCTTAATTGCAAGTATCTTTTCTTTTGGAAGTCCGATATTACTATATTTTTTATTAGTAATAGTTATGCCAAGTAAACCGATAAAACAAAATTATAAAAAATCAAGCTACGTTGAAGGACGCGCTTGGGAAAAATAAATAAATATGAGACTTTATTCTTATCAGTTAAGAGTAAAGTCTTTTTTGTTTGGATATGCTATTAAAAAGGAAGATTTTAGATGAGGTGATTTTTCAGGTGATAAAATATTTCGAATAAACTAAGCTCTATTTTTATGCAAAAAGAAAAATAAAAAGTATGCTATAATAAGGTGGATGGGAAATAGAAAGGAAGAAAGTCGTGAAAAAGAATATATTAGTTATATTAAGTGCGTTAATAATTATAATATTAGTTGGATGCTAAAAGAAAGAAGAAGTAAGTACATATGAACAAGATAGGGTAGTGCAATATATATTGGATAATGTAGAGCTGGTAGAAGGAAGCGAGATAAAGAAGGTAAAATTTTTGAGTTTTGAAAAACCAAATACAGCAGCACAAACTTGGCGGATAACAGTCGAGATAAATGACACTATAACTATGCACCTTAGTGAAAATAAGTTAGGAGATAAACTACGTTTTGGATTTCATAGAGGGGATGTGAAATTTAGAGAAGTCAAAAAAGAAAAAAGAAAGATTGAAATAATATATTTGAAGGAAAAGTAGATGACAGATAGAGATTATAGTAAAATAATCTAATTAGGTAATATATATATTAAAAGGGAAAGTAAGGTTGGATATAAGAGGACAGTATAGCGAGAAAGATAAAACATGTTTTTATTCGGTTTTAATAGAAGAGGAGACTACAGCGCTTTATTTTTCAGAAAAGGTAGTAGAAGAAAGGTAGTAGTTCCGAATAAGGTATCAGAAAGAATATCATCAGGGATAAACAAAGAAGATATCCAAAGGTCATTAGAAGTGTTAGATAAATACGAGGTAAATTTAAGAATGTTGAGTAGATTTTTCAAAGTAACATTATTACTATTTATGGTAGTCCTAATAATAGTCGTTTTGTATGATGTATTAGAAGCTCCAAAAGTCTTAACTAGAGAAAACAATAAAGGTAATGAATTTGAATAATTAGACAGGTTGATGAATATAACAAAATACGCTGAACAAATAAGAAAAGCAGGCTATCAAGTAGATGATTATGATTTAAAAATGATGGATAGGATTCCAAAACTGGGAACCAAAGGAGAAACAAAATTCATTATTCAATTGCCTACAGATAGTAAAAAATATATGTATATATAAATGGGTATCGCAATCTCATAATTTTCGATAGGGATATGAGTATAATAGACAGCGTTATAGATCAAGGTAGAGATAAGGGTAGTAGGCTCGCAACAGAAGAAGAAAAGAATAAGTATGAAAAAGAGATAAAACAAGAAATAAACAAACTATTGGATGATGTTTATAAAACCGGAGAAAAATAGATTAAAAGACTTTATTATTACAAGTAGAAAGTATTATTTAGATGATTATTTTAATGAATATACCAAAGTAGCTAAAAATGATATACAATTTTTTGTGACTGATATGTGGGATAGTTATATTGTGTTAGCTAAAAAACACTTTCCACAAGCTAAGATAATAGTAGATAGATTTCATTTAATTAAGTTAGTGTCAACAGCGATTAATGCAATTAGAAATGAAGTACAAAAGAAATATAGTATTAATAGCAGAGAATATAAACTACTATACAAATCAAGAAATTTATTAAGAAAAAATTATGATAAAGTAAATAGATTAGAATTCAAGTACAAAAAATATAGGGCATATATAGGAATTAATACAGACTTTGAAGCTTTAAAAGAATGTTTGTCATATTCAAAAGATTTAGAATTAATGTACTATTTGTATCAAGATGTATTAAATATATTTAATGATAATGATGTAGCAGCATTTAGAAAATTGTTAAATAATAAAGAATATAGAACTACCAAAAGAACAAAATCCATATTAAAAAACATATACAAAATATCAAGAGTATATTATTAATGCATTGTTATATCCACAATATAATAATGCTAAAGTAGAAGCAAATAATCGTACTATTCAGAAAATAAAAAATAATGGTCGTGGGTATAAAAATTTTTACAATCTAAGAACACGTTTATTTATGAGATTTAATTATTTAAATAATATTAATACAGTAACAAGACAAAATTATAAAGTTAAGAAAAAGGACTTATATAATAATGAAAATACACAAATAAGGGCAGGTTAAATATTTGAAATTAAATATTTAAAAAGCCTACAAAAGGTTATCATTAGTCAATAAAAGTCAAAAACGATAATGGGTAGGCTTATTTAGTTATGTAAAGATAAATAAAAAAGGTTGTAAATGGTTGTTTTATAGCCTTTTTTGTGTTTTTAAAGTGAAAAAATATTTTTTTATAAATTTTTTTATCCACATCTATTGACAAAGAGCTAATATAGTAATACTCTTATTTTAAAGTTTTTAAGTTTCCTATAACCGAACGCTACTTGTTTTATTAATTTTAATTTATTATTGATATCCTCTAAATAACCATTTGTATATTTAGGGTATGATATCGTATTTTCAATATAACTAGAATACTTTCTAGATGTATTAAGTGACTTTCTTATACATATAGGTAATGTTCTTTCCTCATGTACTATTTCTTTAAATTTATCATAATCTTTTTTCTTTATGTTTTTCCTTATATCCTACACAAGATATTTTTAATCTATAGTTTTTTTACTAGTTCTAGTATAAATTGTTTTTGTATTATCATTTATATATTATATCGACTGGTAGTTCATCTGTGTCTTTTAATAGTAGCCACCAATGTTTTTTATATCATTTACAACTCATATTTTAAATAAATAACTTTTTATAGTTCTACAGGTAATTATTGTTAATAACAATAATTATTTTTTGTAAACAAACAAAAAATAAGAACTCTCTATTAAGAAGTTGAGGGTTCTTTTAAATATAAATTTATTGAAAAATAATAACTATAGAACGTATATTAAAAGACTTGTTTTTCAAAAATATTGTAGTGATTATTGAGAAGAATATTGTATTAATGAAAAAAGATAAACATTTTACTCTTTTTTATTCCATTAATTTCAGTTGTAGGTAGATTTTTTTTTCTAAAAATGTTATAATTTATAGTGGGAAGTAGTCATTTTTTAATACAGAAATTGGGTCAGTCCGTATTTAAAAATTTGTTTTTCCAACTATTATAAAAGTAACTTTAAGGAGGATATTATATTTAATGAAGAAAAAGATAAATATTTTACTCAAAATGTTTATGGCTTTGAGCATTATTGTTTGGAGTATTGTAAGTAGTCTTGCTACCAGCAATACAGCTAAGGCAAAAGATGCCCATGCCCAGCAAAACAGAATAGAAAGAGTAAAGACAGATTTAGATTTGTCAAAATTACAATTGTATCAATTCTCACTTAAACAAGAGAATATGCAAATTATTAATAGAGGTGATTCAGTTATACAAGGTATTGTTGAGCCAAACACTGATTCAAGTGGAAGAAAATGGACTAAATCAACTGTATTTCTAATGAAAATTGATAAATCAAAAGGAAGACAGGAACAGGTATTTAGTAATCCACTTAAATTAAAATTTTTTAATGCAGGAACAGTAAATGGTAAACAGGTAGATGTTTATATTGATATTTTAGAAGCAAGATTTATTCGTTCATCTAATGATAACGGTGGTGGTGATGCTGCATTTAAAGATTCTAGCAAAACTGCAGTTCCGTTCTTAACAGTTGATGAAAACTGGGGACAAAAGTCTATCCAAATTCAAGATTATATTTGGCCTAATCACCCGAACCTTAAATATAGCCTTGAGCGTGCATTTAATATTAGCGTAGCAACAAAAGTAACATATAAATATGCAGATGGTACTCCTATGGATCTTAAAGTTGTTATGCAACCATCGGATATTGATGTAACAAACAGTAATACAGGCGTAAAAGAAAAATTCTGGCTTAGTCAACCTGAGACTAAAATAGATAAATTAGTTATGAATAATGCTAATAAGTTGACAGAATTACAAGAAGGTGGATGGACATATTGGGAACACAGTAGGAACATTACTACAGAAGAAAAATGGAAAGAACACAACGAAACAGGTTTTGCAGTTAGGTCAATTGACAATACTATTCAGTTTTCTTATACAAGTGCTGCTGTAAGTGGCGGATTGTTTGGTTTCTATACAGAGTTACCAGAAAAAGCACCTAAAAAAACTGTTGATCAAGAAACTATACCAGCTGAAAAAGATCAAGAAATCACTTATACTGGTAAATTCACATCGCCAAGGCCCGGAATTGATGTAATAGGTGATCTTCGTAGTCTAAAAATGTCCGATACATTTGATGAAAGACTTGATTTCAAAAGTTTAGATGTTAAACTTGAGGGACGAACACTAACTTTTGAGAAAGATTACTCTATAAGTAAAAATGGTCAAACGGTAGTTGTAGAAATTATTAATAAAGAACTATTAGGTCGATCATCACAAGGGAAGGAATATGAAATCAAATATCATACAAAAACAAATGATAAGATTAAAAATTCTGGAAAAGATATCCAAAACCGCGTTACAATGATTGTTGATAATGTGGAATTACATTCGAATTATGTGAAAACGGAGTTATTGTACAAACAAACTCATGAATTTAAGAGCTTAGTTCCTAATAAAGATTTACCAAAAGAAGTAATTGACTTAACGCCAGGGGCAGTAAAAGGACTTAAAAATGGAACAGTAGCAAAACCGGTTATGCCTACAAAAACAAGTGTTGTAACAACAGATGGTATTTGGGAATTTAAAAATTATGACCAAAACCAAAAAGTAGTAAAAGGGGCGGATGTTCACTTTATAGGATATTGGAATTTTACACCACATACACAACCTAAGAAAGAAGTCTATACAGGAAACACAACAACAAATATAGACGGACAAGAAGTAAAAGCGGGACAAGAATTAACATACGCAATTACATACCAAAACACAACAGGTGAAGACAGAGATGTAACTGTAACAGATAAGATACCGGCATATACAACATTTGTATCAGCAGAAGACGGTGGAAGAAACGAAAATGGAACAGTAACATGGAATAGAAATGTTAAAAATGGAGAAAGTTTCACATTCAAATTCAAAGTCAAAGTAAACGATGACGTTAATGGACAACGAATTGACAATGTAGCGAAAGTAAATAATGGTAAAAATGAGTACACAACAAACGAAACTCATAATCCTACACCACCAACACCACCAGTTACACCACCAGATAATCCTTCTGTACCAAATGAGCCAAATAATAATTCTCCACTACCGAATACAGGATTAGCTGGAATAGATGTTACAGGTTTAGGAGTTGTACTAGCAGCTTTAGGAACAGTGTTGTATTATCGTAAAAGAAAAAATTAAAATAAAATATAACAATTTATTTTAATAATTTTGGTTCTTTGTCAAATTCGGTTGATGAAGAAAAATGGTTCTTTGTCAAATTCGGTTGATGAAGAAAAATAAGGAAGGAGCTATGCTATGCTAAATAGTATAGCTTTTTTCTTATTCTTACGTTTTACTTTTAATTCTTTCCTTTTATCAAGAATAGCTAAACGTTCTTCTTTAGAATATCTAGGTTTTTTATCAGTATTAGAAGAAGAAAATAGACTAAAAACAAGAAGAATTTTACCTCTAAAGTTACAAAAAGATCTATATCCATAAGAAATACGTTTAATAACTTTAATCTTATTATTAATCCCCTCCAAAGGGCCATTTGATAATCCATTATAATACATAGTATTTTTAATCTGTCTTTTATATTTTCTAAGAGTTTTAATAGCCGTAAACATATATCCAGGTAAAGTAGATTTATCATTAACCAAAGTATTAAACTTATTAAAATCATCTTTTTCAAGAGCTTCTCTAAGCTCTTGAACAAGCCAATAACATTTATAAAGTGCAGAATCTTGTTTAATCAAATAGTTCACAATATTATCTTCTAAGTAGAGTTATCTAGATCATCGTATTTCATAAGAAGATTTTCCCAATAGTATTTTAATTGCCTGTATAAGTCTTTATCTTTGTCTTTAATGCTATTCATATATGATATTCTATATTTATTAAAAGCTCTATTAACTAATTGAACAATATGGAATCTATCCACAATGATTTTAGCGTTAGGGAAAAGTTCCCTAATAAGACACTTATAACCTGAGTTCATATCAATGACTATATCTTTAACATCACAACGTTCTTTGTAAGAATAGTACAAAAAGTAATTTTTTATAATATTATTCGTTCTACCTTGAAGTATGTTTTGTATTTGATGGGTCAATGCATCAGAATAGACAAAACTCATATTACTCACACTATCAGAGGTAGATGAAAGCTCATCAAAGCACATGTATGCAGGTAATGATTTAGGTCTATCTAGAGTTTTAGAGAGTTCACATTATACTCTTTATACAGTATTAGTAGAGATAGCGTAGGATTTGGTTATTTCTTTCATAGTTAATTCTTTAGATAGTCTTTTTATTATTCCAGCTCTTAAATTTTTAGAAATATTGGAGTATTATCTAACCTCGGTAGTCTTAGTAGAAAAGGACTTATTACAGACTTTGCATATAAAACATTGCTTATCTAGGGAAAGAATAACTGGTTTATCAGAGATAAAAGGCATTTTAAGCTTCATCCTTCTATGACCATTTTTACTTATAAGAGAGGGAGAATTTTGTTTACAATGAGGACAAGTTTTAGGCGAATGTGATAATATGCCGTAATAAATAAGATGTATTTGGTTATTTATTTTCACTTGATTTATTTTATCTAGAATATTTATATTTTTATCAGTTATTTGTAGAGTTATCTTATGATATTTGTTATAATTAGGCATATGAATGTAAAGTTCCTTTCGATTTTGTACGCACTTAAATTATATAGGGATTTTACATTCTTTTCTATGTTCTTATAAAATTTAAATACAGTTGATTTTTTTATCAACCGTATTTATTATAGAACCAGATTTTTTCTTTATTCATAATTCATATAACCAAATCAACATTTATTTTCTTTTCTTAAAATCTATAGTCTTACATTATATTTTTCATCTGCGACTACAAGACCTTTTCTTTTTACTCTATTTACCTGTCCTGATTGCTTTAATACTCTAAATATACATATATTTGTAGGATTAAACATTTTTAGTTATAGGGAAAACCCTAAATTCAAGTATCCTTTTAATCTTTAATTGTTAAGCTGTAGTATTTATAGTTTATATAAATTTTCACATATTCAAAGATATTTCCGTCAGAAAAATAAGTATATCTGTCGAACTCGAAACAAGGCTCACCTTCTTTTGCGATGAAGTCAGCAACTTTTTTCGGTGGATCAACTACAACTTTCATGTATTTTTTAGATTTTTCTTGGTGAATATCGATACGATATTTTTTTCTAATCATTGTTGCCAATTCTTTGAATCCATCTATATCAGCTATATTGATATCTGGTAAATATTTAAGTGGAATATAGTTAGTTTGATGAGCCCAACTAACATTTCCGATATATTTGATACGTACAACTTTCAGTAATTTTTGATTTTTAATTTTTAATTTCGCACAAAGTTCTTTATCCTGAATAATTTCCGCTTCTATAACGTCAGAATGTTCAGAAACAGATTCTTTAAAGTGTTTGTGGAAGTTGTTGTTTTCTGTCACGTAGACTTTTTTATTAACTAATGTTTTATTAACAAAACTTCCTTTACCTTGGATTCTAAAAATATATCCTGCAGTTTCCAACTCATTCAGAACTCGCACAGCAGTCGTACTACTTACGTTGTAAATTTCTTTGATTTCTTTTTCTGTATAAAGTTGTTCTCCCTCTTTAAACATACCAGTTTGTATTTTTAAAATAATGTCATTAATAATCTTTTCGTATTTTTTCAAAAGTAAACCTCCTAGTTAATAATATAAATAAAATCCCCTAAAATTTAATGTGTTAATTCAATTTTATAATATCATTTAAAGGAAATTTTGTAAAGATAAAATAGAAATTTTTAATAAAAATTTTTTGAGAAGATATAAAGAAATGTTGGTGTATTTAACAAAAGATTATTTGAAATGAGAAAAAGAGGAAGCTATAAGTATAAAAAGAAACCTAAATCTAGGATTTAAGTTTCTTCTTCAATTAATTTATTTTTTAACAAATGGGCTTATAGCACCGTATAGAGCTGCGTCGTTTCCAAGTGCAGCAGCTAAGAATTTAGTTTTGTTAATTTTTATCGGGTGTAGTTCTCTTACTTTTGCTTCAAGTTTGTTAAGAAGATAATCTCCTTGAGCAGAAACCGCACCACCGATGATAATATATTTTGGATCTAAAATACAAAGAAGATTAACAATACCACGAGCTACTTCGTATAACCATTCGTCAAGAATTTTTAGGGCGTTAGTGTCTTCACGTTTACAAAGATCGAAAAATTCGATAACGCTAAGACCGTCGTACATTTCGGCTTTAATTTTACGGTCAAGCGCGATAGTAGACGCACGTTGTTCATATGTTGTATCAGTTTCAACATCATATACAGATTGCCCGATTTCTCCAACACCGAAGTTAGAACCGAATGGTAAGCTGTTTAAGTAGTAAGCTCCACCGATACCTGTTCCTAATGCCATACAAAATACTTCATCAAGACCTTTTGCTCCACCTAACCATTGCTCACCAAGAAGCGCGCAGTTTACGTCGTTATCAACATAAACATCTACTCCTAGTCGATCTCCGAAATCTTTTTTGAAGTTCGTACCTACATAGTTTTTAATAGTTGGAGCGGCACGAATAACTTCCATGTGTATATTATCGATTACCCCAGCGGCTGAGATTCCAGCTGCGTTGAAGTTATAGCTTTCACGGATTTTGCTAGCGATTCTAAACATTTCGTCAGTGATTTTTACTGTTACATTATCAGGTGTTTTACAAGTTTTGTAATGGATAATTTTGTAATTATCATCAAAAACAGCGAATTTAATACTTGTTCCACCAATATCTATTCCTAAATACATATAATACCTACTTTCTTAATTTCAGAGTCTAAGTAAATTGTTTATAAATAAGGACTCATAGCCAAAGACTCTTTATTATGTTTATTTTTAAAATGTTTTCATTGATATATTAACATAAAAATAAAAAAATAGAAATAGTTTCTTTAGTTTTTGATTAAGGAAAGAAAAATCACGGATATAGAAGCCTAAATAAATCGTTAAAATATTAGAAGTCGTGTGTTTTAGTAAATAAGGGTAGAGACAGAATAGCTAATATAGTTTTTTTATGGTATTATATCAATGTGATGAAATATAGAGAATATTTATGGTAAGGAGATAGTTATGGATACAATAATATTTTTAGAACCTGTATTTGCTGAAAGAATATGGGGAGGAAGAAACCTAGAGAAATTCAACTACGATATTCCTGAAGGAAATATAGGTGAGGCATGGGTAATTGCTGCTCATGAAAATGGTAGCTCTTTAATAAGAAATGGTGAGTTAAAAGGTTTAACATTAAAAGAAGCCTACGAGAAAAGACCGGAACTTTTTACTAAGAAAAAATACGATAAATTTCCATTGTTGGTAAAAATTTTAGATGCAAGTGATTACCTATCTGTGCAAGTTCACCCAGAAGATGACTATGCACGTGTAAATGAAAATGGTGAATTAGGGAAAACAGAATGTTGGTATGTTCTTGATGCGAAAGAAAATGCAGAATTAATCTATGGTCATATAGCGAAAACGAAAGAAGAGTTCACTCGTGGTATCGATGAAGAAAAATGGGATGATTTATTTATTAGAGAAAAGGTAAAAAAAGGTGATTTCTTCTATATCCCAGCGGGAACTTTACATGCAATAGGTGCAGGGAACTTAATTTATGAAGTGCAACAAAATTCTGATACAACGTATAGAGTTTATGATTATGACCGTACGGATAAAGATGGTAACAAACGTGAACTACATATAGAAAAAACAAAAGATGTAACTGCGGTTCCTTTTGAAAAAGTCCAACTAGAGCAAGAAGTTTACGAAGTTGGAAATATAAAAGTAACGCAACTTGCAGAAGAAAGATATTTTGGTGTTTATAAAATCGAAGTATCAGGAGAGGCAGAGTTAACAAAGAACGATACAGGGAATTTATTCACAGTGTTAGAAGGTCAAGGTCGTATTAAGGTAGAAGATACTGTGTATGATATTAAAAAAGGAGATAGTTTTATTCTAACAACTCAATGTAGCGATTGTCGGTTAGATGGGGATATGCTGCTTATAGGAAGTTACGATAGATAAGTACCCTTAATCATAGAATAGAGAAAAGTGATGGCAAAGAGATGTTTGTCATTGCTTTTTATTATGCCTAATTAACGTCAGAGGGGGGATAGCTAAAAAGTATTTAAAGAGTTAAAGTGTTTTAATGTGTTAAATAATTAACTTCTATATTGCGATGAGAGATAAATACCTAAAAGGCAATTTATGGAAGTGAAGTAATAGTGGATACTACTTTATCAATATAAGGTGCTAAAGGGTTTTAAAAAAAATAAAAAATTAGAATTTTTGGCTTGACAAACAAAAGTAAACGTTTTACAATATAATTGTATTAAAATTTAATGTGTTAAATAAAAAGCTAAAAAGCAAATAACGGAGGTTTTTATAATGAAAGATTTAAAAGGGCTGTATTCAGCATTGCTTATCCCATTTGACGAAAATGGTGAGGTAAAAGAAGAGGGATTACGTCAAGTAATCGAGCACAATATCAACGTTAGTAAGGTTGATGGATTATATGTTAATGGAAGTAGTGGGGAAAACTTCTTATTAAACACTGCTCAAAAGAAACAAATTTTTAAATTTGTAAAAGAAGTAGTAGGGGATAGAGTAAATCTTATCGCTCAAGTTGGATCGTTAGACTTAAACGAAGCGGTAGAACTTGCTAAATATGCAACAGAATTAGGCTATGACTCATTATCAGCAGTTACTCCATTCTACTATCCATTATCATTCAACGAAATCAAACATTACTACAAAACAATTATTGATGCAACAGACAACAGCATGATTCTTTACTACATTCCTTTCTTAACAGGGGTTAAAATTAGTTTAGATCAATTTGCTGAATTATTTGAAGATGAAAAAGTTATCGGTGTTAAATACACAGCGGCTGACTTCTATCAACTTGAAAGATTTAGAAGAAGATTCCCAGATAAACTTATCTGGTCTGGATTTGATGAAATGCTAGTTCAAGCGGCTATTACAGGAGTAGATGGAGCTATCGGTTCTACTTACAACGTAAATGGACAAACAAGTAAAAAAATCTTTGAACTTGCTAAAGAAGGTAAAGTTGCAGAAGCTTATGAACTTCAACATCAAGCTAACGATGTAATTGAAAAAGTTTTAGAACTAGGATTATATCAAACTCTAAAAGAAATCTTAAAAGTAAAAGGTATCGATGCTGGTTACTGTAAACAACCTATGAAAGTATTTGACCCAGCAAAAGTAGCAGAGGTAGAAAAATTAGTTAAAGATTACAATCTTTAATTATTAATGCAGGAGTAAATAGGTTAAGGGGAAAATATAAGGCGAAGAGCCTAGAAGTAAATATGTTTTAAAAAATAGGAGGAAGATACCATGGATAAAGTAGGATTTGGTACGTTAAACAGTATAGTTTTAGGACTATATTTACTAGCTATGCTAGGAGTAGGTATGTATTTCACTAAAAAAGCTGGGGAGAGTACAGAGGCGTTTTTCAAAGCAGGAGGGAAGGTTCCTTCTTGGGCAGTAGGATTTTCAATTTATGCAACAACGCTATCTGCCATTACATTTATGGCGACACCGGAAAAAGCATTTAATGGAGACTGGACATATGCAGCAGGGAACGTTGCGATTATCGCGATTATTCCGATATTAATTTATTACTATGTTCCGTTCTTTAGAAAATTAGATGTAACAACAGCGTATGAATATTTAGAAGAACGTTTCAACCCAAGTATGCGTGTTATTGGAAGTGTTTTGTTCTCATTATTCCACATTGGGCGTATTGCGATTGTAGTTTATTTACCAACAGTTGCAATTACTTCAGTGTCAACAGTTAACCCGTATTTAGTATGTGCGGCAATCGGTATACTTTGTGTTATCTACTCGTTTATGGGAGGTATTGAAGGGGTTATTTGGACAGATGTTATTCAAGGAATTATTTTACTTGGAGGAGCTATTCTTGTTATTATTCTTGGGGTATACCAAGTAGGTGGTTTTGGAAATGTTGCAACAGATGCTCTTGCTAACGGTAAAATCGTTACAGCACAAAAATTCAGCTGGTCATTTACAGCGTCAACTATTCCAATTATCTTTATAGGATCAATCTTTAATAACTTACAACAATATACAGCTTCTCAAGACGTTGTTCAACGTTATAGTACTACAGAGTCTATTAAAGAAACTAACAAATCAATTTGGACAAACGGATTATTAGCATTTATAACTATTCCAATTTTCTACGGAATGGGAACAGTTCTATACAGTTTCTACAAAGGGGCAAATGCTGTAACAAAATTACCGGATTTCATGAATGCGGAAGTAGTAGGGAAAGCAGCTAACACAACAGCTTTAGTACCTTACTTCATCTTAACTGCATTACCAGCAGGTGTTGCTGGATTAGTTATCGCAGCTATTTTAGCGGCAGCTCAATCAACAATTTCTTCAAGCTTAAATTCAATTTCGGCTTGTATTACAGTTGATATTAAACAACGTTTCTTCGGTACTAGTAAAGACGCTAAACAAGACGTTCTTTTAGCTCGTATTATTATTATCATAGCAGGGGTATTAGGAACAATCGCAGCATTGTACTTCGTAAATACTAACCAAAAAGAAACTTGGGATTTATTCCTTAAATATACAGGTTTACTAGGGGTGCCTCTAGCAGGAACATTTGCATTAGGTATCTTTACTAAACGTGCAAATGGAGCTGGTGCATTATTAGGACTTATCGTAGCAGGATTAGTTTGTTACTATATCCAAGACTACACAACTTATGCAAAACAAAGTCCATTCATCTTCTCTGGATTCTCATTCTTAAGTTCATTAGTATTCGGATATATTTGTAGTTTCTTCTTCAAATCTACAAAAAATATCACAGGACTTACTATTCATACTAAAGATCAAGAATACGTAAAAGAAGCAAAATAATAGATTAATTTGATTAAATAACAAACTTACACAATAAAAGGCAGCCCTAAAATATTTAGGGCTGTTTTTTATAAATTAGAAAATAATTATTGTGATACTTGTAAGAAGCGGTTATAATTTAATTGCAGAATGAAATAGAAAGGAGTTTTTATGGATATTACTGAATATTTAGGAAGTTGGAGTAGACCTCTGAATTTTGATAGTTATTGGGATAAAAAGCTAGAATTTATAAATAGCGTACCATTGGATTATGAGTTAACAGAGGTCGAGTTTTCAAACTTCGATAATGTAAAATACTACGATTTGTATTTTACAAGTTTTGATGGAGCGCGTATTTATGCAAAATTTATAAAACCTGTGAGTAATGGTGAAATTCCAGCCTTATTTTATTTCCACGGTTATCCAGGATGTAATCGAAACTGGTTTGAAAAAACAGCGTATGCTTCTTTAGGTTATGCGGTTTTTGCGATGGACTTTCGAGGTCAAGGTGGAAAAAGTCAAGATATAGGTGGTATTCTTGGAACCACTGTTGCAGGGCATATAGTTGCTGGTATTGATGATGAGTTGGATAATATGATTTATGTTAAAAACATTCTTGATATGTGTTTGCTTATTCGTATTGCGAAAGATATTGAGGGGATAGATGCTAATAATATAAATTGTGCTGGCGGCTCACAAGGTGGGGGCTTTGCGACAATGTGCGCAGGTTTGAACGACATAAAAAAATGTATAATTCTTTATCCGTTTTTATCTGATATGAAAAAAGTTTATGATCTTGATCTAGATTTAGTCGCCTATGAGAGTATCCGTTATTATACACGCTGGTTCAGTTCAACAGGGGAAAATGATGAGAAACTATTTAATAGATTAGCGTATATAGATGCGAAAAACTTTGCGCCAAGAGTAAAGTCGAAAGTACTATTTGGAGCTAGCAATATCGATGTTATTTGTCCGATAGAAACACAGTTTGCAGTGTATAACAATTTGAATTGTGAAAAAGAGTTGGTTTTATATAAAAAATATGGTCACGAAAACATACCAGATTTTAATACAAAAACGGCAAGATTTTTATTAGACGACTAGCAAAGGGAACGAACCTGCATGCTAGATTGTAGAAAATCTAAGAGGAGGATAAGAACTAGTGAAATTAGAAAAAAATAGACAATTTGAATATAATTTGAACAAAATTGCCGATAATCATCCAAGGTTGGATTACTATGAATTAACCTATACAGCAGTAGATAATTCAAAAATTTACGCAGAAGTAATGGTTCCTAAAGGACAAGTGCGAGGTTTTTTTATAGAAATACCAGATTACAAAGCTTTCCCAAAAGATTATCTTAACCTGGGGAGATACGCAATACTTGATTATGCAGTAGCTTCATTACATGTTCGAGGACAAGTAGGGCGAAGTGAAAATAGACAACCAGCTTCAATTTATTTCCCATTTTTAAACAATCAAAATGATGAATTATATTATAATTTTGTTTATCAAGATGCAATAGATTTGGTGGCAGTGTTAAAAAAAGAATTTCCTGAATTAGAGATTAATGTTTTAGGAATAGGACAAGGAGCTAGTGTAGGCTTAGCTGCGGCTGCAGTAACAAAAGATATAGCAAGATTATTTATCTCAAACGCCCAAAATATAGATTTTGAAACTATTTTTAAAGAAAATGCTGACGTGGGAATTTACGAAGCTATTCGAGATTATAATCGTAATTTCCCACAAAAAGAAGACTATATGTTAGATTGTTTAAGTGAAATAGATATTCTTAATTATGCAAAAGAAGCAGAAGCACAAGTTTATTATGGTTACTCACATCTTAACGTAAGAACACCGAAAAAATGCCAAGATAAATTATTGGAATTATTACCGAATAAAGAGATTATTCATTACCGAAAATTTGAACATGAAGTGCTTCAAGAACACTTCTTCGATGAGTTTGTTTTGAAAAAATTGGGAGAGTTATAAATAGAGGATAAAAGCGATTATTTAGAGCTAGGTTGATAATTTGTAGTAAATGTTGGAGGTAGGCTATGGCAGATATTATAAGACCAAGGGTTTTTGTGTCGTATTCGTGGGAAGATGAAGAACATATTGAATGGACAAAAAAACTTGCTAATCATTTAATAGAAAATGGTGTGGATATCCATATAGATCAGTATGATTTAGAGCTGGGAGATAGATTACCACAATTTATGGAGAAAGAAATAACAAGAGCTAATTATGTATTGATTATTTGCACGCCAAATTATAAAGAAAAAGCAGACAATAGACAAAGCGGTGTAGGATATGAGGGCCATATTATAGCGGGAGAATTGTTTCAAAAACAAAATGAAAGAAAGTTTATACCTATAATACGAAAAGGAGAAATAGAAGAATGTTTCCCAACTTATCTATTGAGTAAACTGGGTATAGACTTTAAGGATGATAACAAATTTGAGGAAAAATTACAAGAATTGCTTGCTACAATTTATGGAAGGAAAAGCAAACCTAAGCCTGGAAATATACCGATATTTAACAAGAGTGGTTATAAAGGAAAAGAAGATAACGAGGATGAGAAAATAAAAGTTATAGGCATTTTAACAAATGAAGTTACTGTGCCCAAAATGGATGGAACGAGAGGTTCAGCATTATATAAAATACCATTTAAACTTTCAAGGGTACCAAGCGAATTATGGGAGAATCTATTTATTCAATTATGGAATTCTCCACCACAATATACAACAATGCATAGACCTGGAATTGCGAGTGTAATAGGCGATAAAATTATTTTAGATGGAACTACTATTGACGAAGTTAAGGATTATCATAGAGATACATTACTATTATGTGTAAATGAAGCTAATAAAAGGATGATAGAAATTGAAAAAAGAAATCGTGAACTTGAGCAAAGAAAAAAGTCAGAAATCCAGAGCCATTATCAAGGGATTCAAGATGTTTCAAAAGATATAAAATGGTAAACTTATTTTATAATTTACGAAGTAAGACTACAGGTAAATAAAGGGGTTTATTAAGTTGGAAATCAAAAGTAATGAAGAAAAATATTAAGAAAACAAAGGCTAATACAATAGCGAATAGTCTTGAATTTTCTAAAGGTACAATTGTATACCGCACGACCAAGGTCAAGTAGAGAGAATCTAATAGTTATATATAAAACCGTGAATCTAAAATAGCTAGATTCACGGTTTAATGTTATTTCATTTTTTCTAGTTCTTCGATAAGTTTTTCTTCAGTTAATGAACCTGGGAATCTATTTGCTATAGTACCATCACTATTGATAAAAATATGAGATGGGAATGAGCGGATTCCGTAATTTATTAAGAAACGATCGTTAACATCAAATAACACTGGATAAGTAAGGTTAAGTTCTTTAGCTTTTGCTAGGATAACATCTTTACTTTTATCGCTAGGATTTTGATTTTTGAAGACTTCATCGTTAGGAGAAGTAATAGATAAAAAGACAATATCTTCTCTAGCTTTTACTTTTTGATAAACTTTTTCAAGTTCTGGAATTTCGCGAAGGCACGGTCCGCACCAAGAAGCCCAAACATTGATATAAACTTTTTTACCTTTAAAGTCGCTAAGTTTAACTTCTTTTCCATCTTTATCCATTACAGTAAAGTTATAAGCCTGAGTTGTTGTTTTCTCTTCTTTTTTTTCTTGAGAAGAGTTTGATGTATCTTCTTTTTTAGGTTCTTCTTTTGAACAAGCTGTTAAAAGAAGTGAGCTACTAAGTAAAGCAGCGCCTAATAGTGATAATTTTTTCATAAGTTAGTCTCCTTTTTAATTAAAATATCTCATAAGTGATACAAAAGAACCACTTAGTATTAATATACCAATTATAATTAATATTATTCCTGAAATTATTTGTGTATATTTTAAAATATTAGTATGTTTCTTGAATATTCTCAATAACGTAGATGCGAAAAATGCTACAAAAATAAATGGTAAGATAAATCCTAAACAATATACTAATACCAAAATTATACTCATAATACCCGTATGGCTAGAAGCGTATAAAAATACACTTGCTAGGATAGGGCCAATACATGGAGTCCATGAAAAACTAAATGTAAAGCCCATTAGAAAGGCTAAAACTGGAGTAGTTTTGTTACCTTTTCTTTTTACTTTATCTTTAATGGAAAACTCTTGTTTTAAAAAACCGATTTTGAAAACTTCAAGTTGAAGTAATCCCATAAAAACAATAAGTATTCCACTAACTATTTGCAAAGTTTTAATATTTTCGTTTAAGAAAATACTAATAAAGCTTGTTGCAAATGCTAAAATGAAAAATGTCGAGCAAATACCTAAGACAAAGAATAATGTATTTGTAATGGTATTGCGTTTATTAAAAACCAGTTCACCGTGTTCATTTTGCTCTTTTCTACCAGCCAGTATTCCGATATAGATAGGTAAAATCGGGATAACGCAAGGTGATAAAAATGACAATAGTCCTTCTAAAAATAAAAAGGATAATTTCACGAGTGAAACTGATGTGCTTAAATCTGTCATAAAGCCTCCCTTATTGGTGTAGTAGCAAGTGATATTAATAATTTTTTTCATTAAAAAACTTACACGATAACTATATAATAAAATACTTATTAGTGCAATTTTTATGCCTCAAATATAACTCAAAAATTACGACAGTAAAGCTTTGTGACAGGTTTTTATCACTATTGTTACAAAACGGTTACAAGTATTGAAAAAACTTTTTCTACATCATATAATGGTATTACGTCAGAATTAAAACAAAACTTAAAGGTGTTTAAATGGAGTTAAAGACGTATAGATATTAAAGTTTTGAAATAACAATTTAGAAAAAATAGAAATTTAGAAAATATTATTAGAGAGCGTTTAGCTCAAAATCAGATTTTAAGGAGAAATTATTTTAGATGAGTAAATTACATAAATTAGTAGCAACAACAGCAATCGTATCAACAGTAGCTTTTGGTTTAGCACAAGTAGCTGACGCTGATACTTATACAGTTAAAAAAGGTGATACACTTTGGGATATCGCTATTAACAATGGAACAACTGTTGACCAACTTATGCACGATAACAACTTAACAAGTTCATTAATCTTCCCTGGAGATAAATTAACTTATAACACAACTGTTAACCAAGTAGCTCAAGCAAAACAAGAAGGATACTACTCAGTAGTTTTAGGAGATACTTTAGCGAAAATCTCTAGTAGATTTGGTGTATCAGTAGATGAGCTTGTTAAATTAAACAATATCTCTAATCCAAACTTAATCTACGTTGGTGAAGTTTTAAGAATCGATGCAGCTGCAGCGGCTAAAACTCAAACAACAGCGGCTACAGTAGCAAAAGCATCTGTAACTCAAACTACATCAGCACAAACTGTAGTAAAAGTTGATCCAACAGCAACAGTAGCAGCGAAACCAGCAGCTACACCAGCTCCAGCGGCAACACCAGCCCCTGCAGCGAAACCAGCAGCTACACCAGCTCCAGCTCCAAAAGCTGAAGTTAAACCAGCGGCTACACCGGCACCAGCAGCTACAACTCAAGTGGCGTCTTCAAACAAAGCGGCAGCAATTTATCAAGCAGCTATGGCTCAATTAGGAAGAATCCAAGATTGTACAATGCTTGTAACTAACTCTCTTAAAGCAGTAGGAATTAATTTCCACGACTGGCCAGCAGGATATATGAGTTTAGGAACTGTTGTTCCAGCATCTCAAGCGCAACCAGGAGACTTAGTATACTATGCTAACGGTGGTTTAGGATTTGCTCATATCGCTGTTTATGCAGGTAACGGACAAGCTATCCACGGTGGATGGAACGGTAACCAAACAGTAGTTAACAGTGTTAACGTTGGAAGTGGACCAGTATTTATCCGTGTAAGATAATTAGATAAAAAATAAAGCACTTTGGACATTTGTTCAAGGTGCTTTTTATACTTTACTGGAAATGCTGTATAAAAATAAGTCCTAAGGTTTTCCTTAGGACTTATTAAGGTTTGATTTAAGAAAGTTCAGTTTGTAGTAAATCTTTAAAACAAAGTCCAGCATCATGTAAATCTTTTTGATCAGGATGTGATTTTGATTCTTTCACCATATCCACCAAATCTGGTGTAGCTTTGTGAATAAAATTAGGGTCTTTCCATGACAATATTTTAAAGACGATAAGTACCTTAGGGTCTATTTTCCCTTGGCAAACAAATGTTTTAAGGACGTCGTTACCACGTTCTTTCATAAAGTCTATATAATTGTTTATTGAATCATCTGCATGATAATGTTCTCGTGGGACACCACAAGTTAAAAAAAGTGCTACTTTTTTGTCTTTTATATCTTGTACATTTATGAAATTTTGCATTTTTTTGTTGGCAGTTGTTTTGTCTGTCCAAGCACCTAAGATGTACAAGTCATATTGTTCTTGTAGTTTTGTTTTTTGTCTTTTTATATCTAGTAAAGTTACATCTGCTAGGCTTTTTATCTCATTATAGATAGCCTCTGCTACTTTTTTTGTGTTTTTAGTTCTACTTGAGTAGGCTAGTAATATTTTCATAATTTACCTCCGAATTGTAGTAAACTTATTATAACAAAAAATAAAAGAAATATATAGTAGATTGTATAAATAATTTCTCGAAAAATGTTACTAATATATTGGGAGAAAATTGCTTCGTAGAGGGTGTTTTTTTAGTCTTATAAAACGAGATTTATTAAGGGGATTAAAGGTTAACAATTGCTAGATTACGGGAAGTATAGTATTATAAAAATTATGATATGGAGGTAGAATTGATGGCGAAAATTTTTGATTTGACGAGTAATGCATCCTTTATCGTCTATAGGATAGAGACATTGACAAAAATGAAGACTTCAAAGAAGATGATTTATAATTATATTGAATTGGATAAAAAAACGGGAAGCTTTCCATCAGAGCTTGAGTTTGTAACAAGTTTTTATGATGAGAAAACAGGGAGTAGTGGAAGCTTATTTAAAAATACTAAATTAGACAATTATATTTTAGCTTATACGGGAACGAACTATTATTTTGATCGAGAAAAGGATTTGTATGCTGATGTTGTAGGTGTTTGCCTTGGGCAAGGAGAACATTATCCACCGTGTTATAGGTTTTATAAGAGAATGGTAAAAAAGTATGGTGAAAATATTATTTTAACTGGGCATTCTTTAGGTGGGAATATCGCCATGCGTGTTGCTTTGGAATATAATGTTAAGGAAACAATAGTTTATAATGCAGCGCCGTTATATTTAAAAGATGGTGTTGATATTTTTATGACGCCAGATATGGATGAAGTCTTATATTATGAGAGATTAGCCAGATATAATAGGAAAGTTAAGAAGATTGCTAAGAAAAAAATAGAATTTACAGGGTCTGTGAAGAGAATTGTTTCTGAAAGTGATATTTTCACGCGTATTTCGGAATTGTTGGGTATAGGCTGTTATTTAGGAGATGTTTATATAATAAAAGATGCAGGGATACATGGTATAAAGGGATTTTTAGGAGATAATCAAGAAACGATGGTAGCTCTTTTGGAAAATGGAGATGTTAATCATAAAAATATTGTTGCAGAGTATAAAGAATTTTCATTAGAAGATATTAAGTTGTTAGGTATGTTATCGAAAGATATTCTGACATCTTTGAGCGATCAGATTAACTCAACTTTGCAGAGTGAAACTATCTTGAATAGTTTAAATAAAAATTCTTATAGTGTAACATTTAACAACTTTATACAGAGTGTGTTAGATGAAATTGAGAAGAAGAAAAAATCAAATGCAAAGTAAATATTTCATAGAGTAGATGATAAGGTAGGGTAAAGACAAGAGAGCTTTAAAATATTTAAGAGATTGTTAATATACTTAATTATACGAATCTTCTACATGTTAGGTGCTGAAAAAAAGAAAAAAAAATGATATAATATAGAAGAGTCTATGCGAAAAAGTAGAAAAATTAGACTATGAAATAATTTATAATTAAGGAGGAGCTCGGATGGCTGAATACAAAATTTTAGTAGTTGATGATGAGGAGCCGATTGCGAAAATTCTAGACTTTAATTTGAAAAAAGAGGGTTATGATGTAATTATAGCGAATGATGGAGAACGTGCGGTTGAACTTGCATTTAGCGAAAATCCTGATTTGATTTTACTAGATTTGATGTTACCTAAAAAAGATGGTATGGAAGTTTGTCGTGAAGTTCGTGCGAAGAAAAATATACCTATAATAATGCTAACTGCAAAAAATAGTGAGATTGATAAGGTGCTTGGATTAGAATTTGGGGCAGATGATTATGTAACTAAACCATTTTCTACAAGAGAGCTTATGGCTCGTGTTAAAGTAAATCTTCGTCGTGTTTCAAAACAACAAGAAGATGTAGAAGAGGAAAAAACAAGCGAGCTGGCGATAAAAGATATAGTTATTTATCCGGATGCATATGTTATTAAGAAAAATGGTAAAGAAATCGATCTTACACGTCGTGAATTTGATTTGTTTTATTATTTAGCTCAACACCCAGGGCAAGTTTTAACTCGTGAAAACTTATTACAGACTGTATGGGGATATGATTATTTTGGAGATGTGCGTACAGTTGATGTTACAGTAAGACGTTTAAGAGAAAAGGTTGAAACTGATTCTTCGCAACCAGAATATATTATGACACGTCGTGGTGTAGGATATTTCATAGGTGAAGAGTAATGAATTTATTTAATTACAAGAATGTTAATAGACGTTGGTTTTCGTCTATAAGAGTTAAGTTCGTTGTTGTCTATGTTCTTGTAAATATAATAGCTCTACAACTGATAGGGCTATTTTTTACAGCACAACTGCGAACTTCTAATATAAATAACTTTGAACAAAATATTATTGAACAAGAAAAAATTCTGAATTACCATATTCGTGAAGAGTTAGATAAAGATGGCAAAAAAACTGATAATGAAGAGCAAGCAGGTAGTGCATCAACTGATGGAGAAAGTATCAAAATAGAAGGAGATGTTGCTTCTGCTAATGCTAAGAGTGGTATTGCAAAACTTATTAGTGAATTTAATATACAAAAATTATTATCTGTTAGTATTATTGATAATAACTCTAAAATTGTAGCTTCATCATCTAAAAATGGAAATGACGAATATTTAGCTAAAAGGTCATTTGATCCATTAGTTAGCCAAGTGTTAAAAACAGGAGAAAGTGCGAAAAAAATTCAGAATAATGTCGAATTAGGAAAGAGGGTTTGGATTTATGTCAGCCCTATAAAGCAAGGGGATAAAATCGTAGGTGTAGTATCATTAATGGCTGATATAGAAAGTGTTTATCAGGATGTTAATGGTATTACTAGAATCTTTATTATAGGGACAGTACTATCTATTTTAATTACGACAATCATAGGTTTCGTTGCCTCAAAGACAGTTACAAGTTCTATTGAGAAAATGAGTTCTCAAGTTAAAAAAATGGCGTCTGGGAACTATGGTACGGTTGTTGGGATTGATACTAATGATGAAATAGGAGACTTGGCAAAAGTATTTAATAAGATTTCTAAAAGGATAGAAGAGGAACAAGCGGTAACAGAGACAGAACGTAGAAAGCTAGCGACTATTATTGAAAGTATGATGGATGGTATTATTACGACTGATAATAATGGTCGAATAATCTTGATTAATACTTCTGCAGAAGATATGATTGGTGCTCGCGATGAGGAGATTTTTATCGGAAAAGATGCGTTGAAAATTTTGAATATTACAGAATATGAACATATCGGAGATATTATCGAGGCAGAAGATAGTTTACTTGTTAATACTTCGAAAACTGATGAAAGTTTGTTATTGCGTGCAGAGTTTTCAAAAATAGTTAAAGAAGAAAAAGAAGACCTGACGCAGATGTCAACGGAGTTAGAAGGATATATTATAGTTCTTTATGATGTAACGGATCAAGAACGTCAAGAAAAAGAACGTCGCGAGTTTGTTTCAACAGTATCTCACGAATTGCGTACGCCTTTAACAACGATGAATAGTTATATTGAAGCGTTGGAAGAAGGGGTTATAAACGATAAAGAACTAGCTCCACAGTTTATCGATACTATCCACAAGGAAACAAATCGTATGATTAGGATGGTTAATGAGTTAATGCAACTAGGGAAAATGGATATTAAAGAAGAGCATTATGAAAAAGAGTTTATAGATATTAATAAGCTGATTGAACAAATATCTAATAGATTTGAATTAACTCATCCGGAGAAGAATTTTATAAAACACACTTCAAAAACTCCTATTTTTGTTGAGGGTGATCAGGATAAACTTACTCAGGTGTTCGATAATATAATGAATAATGCCATAAAATATTCTCCAAATGGTAAAAATATAACCATTCGAGTAAGACAAAACTATAATCATAATAGGGTTAATATCTCAATAAAAGATGAAGGTGTTGGAATACCGCTAGTGCATATTGATAAAATATTCAATAGATTTTATCGCGTTGATAAGAGTCGACAAAGAAGTATGGGAGGAACAGGTCTTGGACTTGCTCTTGCTAAAAATATTATTGAGGCACATAAAGGGCGTATTTGGGCACAAAGTAGAGAAGGTTATGGGACAATTATTTTTGTAACCTTACCTTGTGAACGAATAGATGATGAATGGTTATAAGGGGGCTCATATGAAAGGTATAAAAAGAGAACGATTTAAATCTGTTTTGTTAGTATGTTTGGTGTTTTCTAGTTTATTATTATCGTATTTAATAATAACTTATAAACCGGATTATGAGCTGTTCACTCGACGAAGTCAACAAAAATTACCAGAAGCTGATAAAAATAATTTAGTTGGATTTTTAATTCCGGATTCTGTGGTAAAAACATATCCAGGTATGCGAGAAGAGGCGATAGTTCCTAATTCTATCACCAAAATAGCAACTGTTGAGGCGGTAAAAGATAAGAAAGTTCTAAAAGAGTTGTTAATAGAACTAGCTAACAGTCAAAGTATTGAAGTCCGTGTGCGTAATCGTAATATAGAAGATATTACAACGAATAGTACTTCTGAAAAAATATCGATAAATTACCAGGAAACATTGGATTCGTCACTTGTTAAATCACTTTTCTTTTCAGAAGAAAATTCTAATGTTAGTTTGGAATTTGATACTTTGGTAATGTTAAAGGATAGACCGAATATGTTGTATCTTTATAAAAAAGATGATAAAAACTATCTTCAAGTTACATTAAAAGAAGCAGTTTATGATAAAATAAATGAGAAATTCAATGAGAATAAAAAAGATTATTCAAAGTATAGTTTAAATAATAGGTTTATTTATTTAAAAGATACTGACGAAGAAAAGGTAATTGATGAATACAATGCAGAAGAAGTTAGTATAACACGCCTTGCGAAAGATGTCTTTGAGAAAAAAGATGATGTTCGAGTTGGTGCTGATAATGAAATAACAGATGGCTATGCTATTTTGAAATCACAAAATCATAGAATAGTTTATACGAACCCTTCTAATGAAGGTGGGAAAGAGGTAGGAGCTACAGTCGCGATAAATAACACTATTAATTTCTTAGAATTAGGCTATACTAGTGATACTAATTACCAATTGACAACGTCCTTTGATGGAATAACTATTTTCCAAGAAACATATAAGGAGTCTATTGTTTTTAGTAAGGAAGGACACGCGGATATTGTTTCGGAAGATAATAGTAATGGTATATATCGCCTTACCTCTCCTAAGAGGTTGACAAAAACCTATTTATCTTCAAAAGAAGTAGGTCTTTTTGAAGTAGAAAAAACGGAATATGTTATTAACTACCTTTATAACAATACTAATTTAAAGAATGTAACGGACATAGTCTTAGGGTACGAAAAAACTTATAATAAAGAGAACAATAGTTTTAGTTATACACCTGCATGGTATGTAAAATATAATAATCGATATATAAGCTTTAAGAAAATAAAAGAGTTGGTAGCTGGAGGAGGAAAACTATGAATTGGGGCAAGATGAAAAGTCTATTTATTTATTTGTTCATTGTCTTAAACGCCGTGCTACTAGGTTCTTATATCTATACAATCCAAAAATATAAAACAGAAATAGTTCAAGAAAAAGAAATTATTGAAAAAGCTATGAAGAATGATAATATAACTGTAGAAGAAAGTACGAGTAAAAAGGAAAACTTAGGTTATGTCAATGTTACAATAGCTAGTTTTAAGGATTTTAAAAAAGAGAACTTGGGCTTGAAGTATGATGTTGAAATTTCTGATAAGGCATCTGTTTTAAAAGTTAGTGCAGATACAGCTATAACAAATGTATCTAAAGGAAATTATCGCGCGGAGCTAGATGCCTTTTTATTAGAAAAGTTCAAATTTGGTTCAGAATACACGTTTTCTAGTTATAGCGCAAAGAGAAACGAGATAATTTATGAGCAACAAATCGATGGTATTCGAGTTTTTGCGAATAAAAATGCTAGAATAGTATTTGACGTTGATTCAAATGGAGATGTAAAAAAATTCTCTCTAACTAGTGTTACTAATATAAAGAAAGATAAAAGTGAAACATTGGTAGCTCAGATGCAGGCAGTTAATAGGTTGTATCATGAAGACTTGATTCCCAAAAACTGTAATGTGAAAGCAACGTTAGGATATTATACTTATATTTCTCAAACAGAAAACCAAGTATTAATACCTACGTGGAGTGTTATCTTAACGACAGATGATGGGAAAATAACTACGTATTATGTAGACGCAATAAATCTTAATATCTTAAATAGGCAAGGTGCAAATACCAAAAGCTAACTAATTATAAATAAAAAACTAGGTGTTAATAGATAAATCATATCCGAGTGGATAGATTATTTATTAACACCTAGTCTTTAATTTTTATAATTTAATTATTCAGAAAGATATGCTTTAAGCATCCAAATATTTTTTTCTAATTGAGTTTTAACACCAAGGGCAAAATCAGAAGTTCCTTGGTCACCTTCTTCTTCAGAAAGTTCCATAAGTTTAGAAAGATCTGCTTTTAATAATTCGAAGTCATGGAAAACTGCAGCAACCATTTCTGAAGTAGTTTCTTTTTCAGTTGCTTCTTCGATAGTAGCTAGTTCTAATGCTCCTTTAAGTGTAGAAACTGGGCGTCCACCGATTGCTAATAGTCTTTCAGCAGCTTCATCTAAAGTTGCTGTAGTGTAATCATAGTAATTTTCAAATACAGTATGTAGAGTATAAAAACTACGTCCATTTACATACCAGTGGAAGCTGTGTAGTTTTGTATAAAGTACTGTAAGATTTGCTACAAGTTTGTTTAATTCGTTTTTATGTTTCATTTTTCAATCTCCTTTATTTCACAATTATGATTACATTATAACACTCTGGATATGAGCTGTAAAGACTATTGCACCTTAATAGTTAGTGGGAATTGTTATCAATAATAACTGTCTTAAAGAAATGTATCTAGTAGAGGTGATATTTTTCATAGTTATGCTTTATTTTTGATATATTTTGAAAAAATAAGAGTGCATTATTTGAATAGAGTAGGTTAAGTCTGTTACAATAGGAATAAAGAGAGGAAGAAAAATGGCTAAATTATGTATATTTTTAATTAACTTATATAGAAAATATATCTCGCCCTATACAAAGCCGCGTTGTAGGTTTTCTCCGACTTGCTCGATGTACGCGGTAGAAAGTTATAAGCGATTTGGTTTTTTCTTAGGAACTTATTTAACGGTTAAAAGATTATTGAAATGTCATCCATTGTATAAAGGAGAGTATTTTGATAATGTTCCGTTATTTAAAAAGGATATTTTTAAATATAATAGAAAAAAAGAAGACTAACACACTGTTAAAATTAAATTAGGTGTTAGTCTTTGTTTTTTAGAAAACCGACAAAATTTGTTTTTTTGTCGGTTTAAAGGCGGAATTTGTGTTCTGGATAAATGGAGACTATGAAATCGAGAATCGCCGAGGTGATTAATAAAATTAAGTTGCCCAACGATAATAACGGAATGCCCCTAAACTATAAGAGTATTTGTGATTAAGTCCTCATTATTATCCACAAATTCTAACTATAAGTGTTATTTTTCGACGCTATTTCCCGCATCTACCCATGCGGCAATTCCGCCCGGGAATCTATAAACATTTTTAAAGCCTGCTTCTTTAGCTATAACAGCACCAACATGACTACGTTCGCAACCTACAAAGCCGCAATAAAGAACGATTTTTTTGTCTTTATTATCACCTAAAGCTTTTAAGAATGCTTCTTTTTCTTCAGGTTTTACATCTTCTATTTTTACAGGTAAAACAGCATTTACTGCAGATTTAATATGAGATTTCTCGAAACTTTTTGCTGGCATTGTATCAACAAGTACCATTTCTTCTTTTCCGTCAAGAGCTTTTTTTAGTTCTTCAGCGCTCATAAGGTTGTAATCCCCAGTTTTCACTGCTTTTACAAGTTTAATAGCAGCTTTTTCTACATCTGCTTCTTTTCCATCCTTGTAAGTACGTACAACTCCGTCGCTGCTATTACTACTGCATCCCGCAAGAGATGCGGCTAATAGAATACTTGATAATGCAAGTGTAACTTTATTTGTTTTTTTCATAAGTAATATCCTCCTAATATTTTTACACTTTTATTATAACACACAAAGATTGATAAATAAAATATTTTTAGTAAAAAATTTCGTAAACAAGGATTTTTATTTCTGGTTTTATTGTTGTTTTATAAGAAATTATAGCGTAGATTATACAATAAATAATAAAAAATAAATTTATTTATTAATGATATATTTTTGGTAGAATAAATATAAAAAGCAATGTAATCGGAAAGATATGTATAAAAAATAAAAACACAAAATAGAATAGCCCTTAAAAAATAGGATAAAGTTTTTAGAGACTAATAAGTGTTCTAAAAATGCTCCTTAAAATAGTTGAAAAAAATTTTAAAAAGGTATATTATATAAGTTAACAAAAAACAATGGGGATAGGGGATGAAGGAAATCTCCAATTGATATTTTATTGTGTGTAAGGAGGCTTGTTTTATGAGAAAAAGAATACTAGGGGCTTTGACTTTTATCGCTGCTGTTGGCGGGGTTATTTATATGAAAAATAATCCAAAATATAAAGAAATAATTCAAACTGTTAAGACCGCTGATGCACGCGGATTGTATGAAAAAATTATTTTTGAAAAAGATAAGTTGGCATTTACTACAAAATCAAAAATTAAAGATTATAAAATTGATTATGAAAGTATAAAGCAGGTTGGGGAGAAAATTTTTGCGCGACTAATAGTTAATAATGATGAGAAGTTAAGTATTGATACAGTAATCAATGAAGGCGAACCGCTTGTAGAAGAAGTAAAACATTCTGAAGAATTGGATGAGTTATTAAAAGAAGAATAGGGACTCATCAATTTTATTATAGGGATTAGGTATGTAAATATTACTTTTAAAGGACTTATTACTATATTAGATTTATATTGATGTATTTATTTAGATAAAAGTTGGAAATAGTTTTGGACGGCTTTTATCTTTTTTTTCAGGAATTATATAGTATTAAGTTAAAGATAAGGGATATAATAACATAGCTAAATAGTTCAAGGAGTTTATAGCTGTTAATACAAGGAATTATACAGTTATCTAAAGTAAGGTTAAGAAGATGATTGAAATAATAGTAAATTCAAAACATAAAAAATCATTATTAGAGTTAGAAAAAATTGAAAATATCTTGAATCGAGAAAAAATTGAATATAGAGTTTTAAAAACGAGTGAAACAAAAAACGCGCAAAAGTTAATGGATGAGGTTTCTTCAAATCAAATTATTGTAATTGGTGGAGACGGAACAATAAATGAAGTTATTAATAACTATCATGAAGAAGATATTATATACTTGGGGCAAGGATCAGGAAATGATTTAGCACGCTCATTACAATTAGAGAGGAGTTCCTCTTGTATAATAAAGTTGATAAATTCTAGTGATTTTAATGCATACGATGTAGGAGATGTGAATGGTAAAAAGTTCTGCTCAGGGTTTGATATTGGTTTTAATGCAGATGTTATAGAGCGAGTAGAAAAATCAAGACTAAAGAAATATTTCGGAAGTTATATTTATTTAGTTGAAGGAGTTATAACGATTTTAAAATTGAAAAAATACTATGCCAAAATTCAAGTAGGGGACAGTATTTTAGAGACAGATAAGTTACGTTTGTTAAATGTAATGATTCAACCATATGAAGGTGGTGGAATTAGATTTTCTAATACAGCTACAGGACGAGATGGTCAGTTTCATATTATGATAATGACTGATATGTCTTGGTTTAGATTTGTTTATAATTACATTTGTTTGTTGTTAAATAAACATAATAAATTAAAAGGTATCAAAGTTTTAAAGGCGGATAGTTTATCGGTAGAAACATCGCAATCACATTACCAAATTGATGGTGAGTTAGTCGCTAAGGATAAAAAGATGCAACTTAAATGTATTAAAGAATTTTATAAGATTAAAAAAGAAGAAAGAAAATAATTATAGTTTTAGGAAATTAAAATGCTATAATTTGCTGAGGTAGTAAGTCTTTTTAGATTTACTACTTTTTTCTTTGTATACAAGATATATTGTCTATAATATTTGGAAACGAAACTTGCTAAAAAGATATAATTATTGTGTGGTCGGTGATTAGAGTCAATATTTATGATATAATTTTAATAAAGGAACAGAATTTATTATAATAAAAACAGTAGTATGAGTAAAATTTGATTTTTTCTAAGTAGCAGAGAGGGGCTATAACTTTATGAAAGGTGATATAAAAAAGCATTATTTATACAAATACAATCAATATGTTTTTAATAAAAAATGGGAGAAGTACGAAGTTTTTCAAAACTTGAGTCAAGAGAAAGTCGATGAGACTTGTGCAGAAATTGCTCGAAAAACAAAAACACTAGCGTTAGTTTTTGGAATTTTATATCTTGTTATTATGTTTATGTTAACGATGTGGGTAATGATGAATCCTTATCAAAATAGTTTTACAAGTTGGTATTATAATACTTTAGAGGCAGTATCACCACTTATTAATGGATATTGGGATAGTGCACTTTATGAGAAAAAAGGAACTGTTCTGCTAATTTTTATAGAAGTATTACCTATCTTTATTCTTGATTTAATACCGTTGTTATTATTTATTTTAATATTAGATTATATATTGTTAAAAAGAAAGTTAAATACTATAGCCAGATGTAAGGAGTATTAAGCCGGCAAGTCGTTATTTGAAGATGATTAATGTTGCATGATGAGTGATTAAGAAAAATTCAGAAGATTTCTAGCTAAATTTCAGGAAATCTAATAAGGAGATGATTTTAATGATAGAATGGATTGAATATTTTTTAATAGGACTTGAAGAAATGTGGAAGAATAGGTTTTTTAGACACGCGATAATAACACTTTTAGTAATATTTATGCTTATTATTTTTCGTAGATGTAATATTGTTCGCCAAAGTAAAGGACATTTTTTTGCACCTTATCATATAGCAGACGGGAAGCTTTATATTCATAATGCATTTGTTATTAGAAAAAGAATTATTCCATTAAAAGAGATAAAATGTATTAGAATCTCTTGTCTTCGTGGAAGAAGTGGGGGAGGAAAGAGATATATGTTATACATCGATAATAAACAAGATAAAACAACAGTCATTATTTTTGGAAAAGATAAGAAAAATGATAAGTTGATAGAGGAATTAATTAAAGAAAGCAGAAGATATGGTGTTAAAATCACCAATATGTCTACATTTTTAAAGTTTTAGTTTGAAGAAGAATACCTTATTTTATAAGGTGCTCAATAGAGTTAAAAAAGACAAAAAGGAGTTAGAAAAATTATGGGGAAATTTGAAGATTTTGATTGGGGAACTTTTTGGGATGATAGTGAATATGCTTTAGAATCTCATGTAGGAAAAGAACCGACTGATGAAGAAATAAAAGAGATTGAAGATGAGCTAGGGTATAAGTTGCCGGAGTCTTATATAGAATTAATAAAAAAACATAATGGAGGGATACCATTTGCTACAGTTTTTTCTACTAGAGAGACCGCTGTTCATATTGAAAGTATTTATGGTATTGATAAAACGAAACTGTACTCACTTTGTGGTGAATTAGGAAATGAGCTTTGGTTAAATGAATGGAAGTATCCAAATATAGGGATTGCTATAGCTGATACTATTTCAGCAGGACATCATATGGTATTTCTTGATTATAGAGAATGTGGGTGTGATGGTGAGCCTAAAGTGGTACTTGTAGATCAAGAAGATGATTATCGTATTTATCAACTGGCTGATAATTTCGAAGATTTTATAAGAGGTCTGCGAATTAACCCATATAGTATTACAAATGAAGATTTCTTAAAGTGCAGTGAGAAACAAAGATTAGAAATTATAACAATATTAGATAAAGAAAATGATTATGAAAGTATTATAGAATTTCTTGAATATATTGGAGTTCAAAACTTAAGTGCAGAGTTTATAGGAATACTAGCGAAAACATACAATAATGATAATAGGTTAGAGGATGCTATGAGGATACTGGATATGATTCCGGAAAAAGAACGTGATGCCACTTGGTATTATCGTTATGGATATTCTTACTCACAACTATCATCAAATGATCGTTACAGGATTGAAGATGAGGTGTTGCAGGCTCTTACTATGCTGGAGAAATCTATAGAATTGTCAAAGGATAATCAGGTTATAGAGTGGTGTATGGAACTTGTTGAGTTTCATAAATTTAAAAACATACTCGAAAATAATGAAGTAAGATTTCCACTTACATATAAACATTATAAAGAATATAGAAATAATTTAGTTAAATTAGAAGAAAATAAAAAATATAAACAGATTACACTAGATGATGTGAAGGATTTTAAAGACATTTGGGATATTTTGGAGCCGATGTATTGGACGATAGATATATATAACTCTTATGAAAAATATCTACAATCAGCTGAGCTGTTTACCTTGGAACAAAGATATCTGAATGCAATAAACTGGTATTTTATAGAGGTTAATAACGGAGGGCATTTGCAATTTTTAAATAATTTAACAGGAATAGTTTGGGAAGATACGCTCAAAGGTTTTAGATTATTTGGTATGACGAAGTTAGCCGATAATTTTCAAAAAGTAGTCGATTTGTTTGGAGGAAGTATTCCTTTTGATAATGAGGAACGTTGGGACGCGTTGGAAAGTATGGATGATAACCTAGAGGAATTTTTAGAACAAGCGGATAACTTTGTTTATGACTATGAGGGGATTTACGAAGATACCTATATTAAAAATCATCCGGAAAAATTTATTTTTAAGCAAGATTTAGAGTAAAAGATGGCTGTTTGCTCGTTGGTTGGTCAACTTTCTAAATTGTGGGAAATAATAATTTATGGAAAGCTGTGAATTAAGGTGAAGGAGAAAGTATGAAAGCTTATTATGTATGGATTGGTACATTTGAAGAAAGTGATTTTGAACAATATTGGGATAATGAGCTTTATGAAAATGAAATGGAACAATGGAAAAAAGGGGAGAGAATTAAGCCAAGCGAGAGCTTAAGGTGTGGTTTTTGCAGAGAAATGAGCTTAGAAGAATTAGATAAAAAAGATTTTTGGTTTTCTTTTAGGCCATCTTTATGCGATGTGCGTGAGCTAGGAAAAGACTATATAGCAGATTTAGACGAATTTCAGAGAAAATGTAAGGATAAAGGGATTTTAGAGGGAAATGTAATTTGGGCTGTTTCAGTGAAAGATTTTCCGGATTTAGAACCAGAGATTTGCAGTAGTATGCACTATGTCGGAATTATAGAGGTATAAAAAAGTCGGTACAAGATAGCAGAAAATAGTGTGATTTAGTGGAATAAAAATTGATTTTATGTAGTCAAGGAGTGAATCGACATCTATCTAAGTATTTTGAAGGTGAAATGAAGAGAAAAAATATGATATGCTTGTGATTTAGGAATCTATCGTAACGGAACATCTTCTAAAGATGTGGGATAAAGAATCACAAGCATATCTACAGAGGTGTAACAATTCATCTTTTAACAAATGACACTCTTACACAAGAATTTTTAAAAGTAGTCGATTAAACAATTTATACAGATTGTTGATATAATCTATATAAACCTAGTATTATACTCCATTGCTCTAGCTATTTTTGGTTTAGCAGGTTTATTAGTAATATCAAACTCTGTTAAAAGATTTTCAAAAGCTATTTTTCCTTTTTTAAAGCTAGTCGCCTCAAATTCAAGTTCATAATCAACTATATCTTTTAGGAAGGTTGTTTTATCTAGTACCAATAACCCATCTTGAGTTTTTACTTCATAACGCTGTGTTTCAATTTTTTGAATTAGCATAGGTGTTTTTATTTTTAGATTAAGTCTTTCCAACTCGCTCATAATTTCGTTAGGTAAGGTTGGTAAAACAGTTGGTTCTTTGGGGAAACTTTCATCAAGAGGTACGTTGATTTCGATATTTTGTGTAGCTCCTTTGATTTTTAGAGTCATTTCCGTTTTGTTATTTGTATAGCGAATACGTAAGGCAGAATTTGCCTTTTTGAAGCTTTCGTTTGCATCATCATAATAAAAGTTTTTGTTGATTATTTGCTCTTTGCCAGCTAAGTTGAAGGTAGTATATAGTTTTTTATATTCTTCTTCGGTTAATAAATTTTTAAATTCTATTTCTATTTCGCGCATTACAGTTCCTTTCAGTTGGAATTTGATTTTTATATATTATTTTTCTTTTCTAAAGCAAGGACAAATGGTGCATTATTTTTTTGATTGATAAACTGATAGCTTAGTACTTCTATTTCTTTTTGATTAAGTTTTGTAAAATGGTTAAGCAAAGCTTGTTTTTCTATTTTCCCATTTTCATGTCCCCAGTAAACAACAATTACAATACGACCGTTAATTTCAAGATTGGTAAGAAATTTGTCTATTGCTAATAAAGTTGTATCTGCAAGGGTAGTTATCGAGTGGTCTGCATTAGGGAGGTAACCAAGATTAAAGACAACAGCTTTAATCGGCTCGCTAATATAGTTATCAAAGTTGCTATGTGAATCTAAAATGACTTCACATTTTTCAAGGCAGTTGTTTGTTTGTAGTAGCTTTAATGTAGAATCAATCGCTTGTTCCTGAATATCAAAAGCGTAAACTTTCTTTGCTGCACTTTGTGCTAAAAATAAGGTGTCATTGCCATTGCCACATGTTGCATCAACAACAATCGAGTTTTTATCTATTACTTCTTTTAAAATTTTCTTACTAAATGCGAGAACCTTATCCATTGTCTCTATCCTCTTTCATTTCGTTAACAATATCGCTAAGTTCGTAGTAAGTGTCGCATGCGATAGTAAAATCTAGTGAAGTATTGATAATTTGAGCGAGTATTTTTGCGTTATCTGCTGTGTAGTCATCAGTATGGTCACTATTTTTCTTTAATTTTGATACTAGATTTTCAAGTTTGTTAATAAGGTTATCTTCAGTAATTTCATCTTCGTCATTATATTCATTAGCGTAGTCTTTAATATTATAGCTTAGTGAATTTTTTAGCGGTGGGATATAAAGTGCGCGCAGGTTGTTTACTTGTTCGCCAACTTCAGCAGAAAGTTCTTGTAGTGTTGAGGTGTAAATATGCTCATCAAGAGCTCCAGCTTGCTCAATAATTGTAACAATGTGGTCATATGGATAAATTTCCATAAGTTCACAAGAAACAGTTGCAGCAGTTATATCATCGTAACATTGGGTAATAAGCAGATGATTATGAGGATTAACAGAGCTAAGTGTTTCAGGAGCTGTTGCGTCAGCAAGGGTAAATCCTTCAACAGGATCAAACTGTGCAGCGTTGAAACACGAATCTAGAAAACTCTCCCCACCGATAACTTTAACATTTTTACCGTTTTTAATAAGCAGTTGTGTAGTAAGTTCGGCAACCATAGGATGACCCGGAACAAGATACATAACATCATTTTTTTCTGCTACCTCTAGTATATAACTAGCAATGTTGTTATAAGTATTTTCAAAATTATCACTTTCAGTATAAAATTTATCGCAAGTTTCAAATAAAATATTGTTCTGTTCTAAAAAATCAATTGCTGGATGTTCTTTTGTGCGTGCGATAATTTTTGCCGAGGTGTTGTTTAATAATAAGTTTTTAATATTTTCTTTAATGTTTGAACTATCATTAGGTCCAAGTCCGATAATATAAATCATAAGTTGCTCCTTACTTGTTAATCTAATTGTTTAGTGGCTTAAAAATAACCGATATAATCATATTTGCATTATAATTACTTTATTATTCTTTAACATAGTTATTATAACATAAATAATCTTTTAGGTTCATTAAATTATAGTATTAGAATGAGATTGTTGATTAATTTACATATAATATTCAAGGTGTTATAATTAAGCTATAGCAAAATATAAAAAAGGAGGATTTAAATATGTCAATCAAATTATTAAAAGTTGCTAAAGCAGCATTAAAAACACCAGGAGTTTTTGCAGGAGGAGTAGCTTTTGGAACAGTAGGGCTTAAATTATTATCAAGCAAAGATGCCAAAAAAGGTTATTCAGTAGTTTTATCAAAATTATATAAAGCAAAAGATGGAGTAGAAGGAACTATTTCTAATATTAAGCAACATGCTGACGATGTAGTTGCAGATGCTAAAGATTTATATGATAAAGAGAAGAAAGAAAGTAATTTATTAGAATTAGAGGAAAAATAACATGGAATTTAAAATATTGCATCTATCGAGCGGGAGAGCGAGAATTAGAGCGAATTTTCGCTTAACACCAGATGTAAAAGCATATTTTAAAAAACAAGCGAAGAAAATTCAAAATATAAACAAAATTGAGTTTTATCAAGATGAATATACTTTTGCTGTTATTTTCAAAACTAATCAAAATGAGTGTCTAAAGAAATTTTTAGAACTTATAGATGTAGAGCAAATTAGAGGTTGTTATGAAAATCCGGTTTTAAAAAAGGAAGAAACTCCATATACGATAATAGCGGATGCGGTATTTTGGCGAACAGTATCAAAATTATTTATTCCACTCCCATTAAGAACAGTTTATATATGGTGGAAGGCGTCTAAATATTTTAGAGATACGTTAAAATTATTAGCTAAAAAACAAGTTACAATGGAGACGCTTGATTCAACGGCGATTTTTGTTTCATTAGTAACAGGAGCGCGTGAAACAGCTAGTTCAATTATGTTTATTTTAGAATTAGGGGAGTCTTTAAACAACTGGTCAGAGAAAAAATCTGTTAAAGAGCTAGAAAAAAGTTTAACTTCGTTTGATAAAGAAGTTTGGCTTGTAGAAGATGAAGGTAATAGAAAAATACCTAGCTCAGAGGTGAAAAAAGACGATGTTATTTTAATTTCTGAGGGAAATGAAATCTTATTTGATGGTGTTGTTGCTGGAGGCGGAGCAAGTATTGATGAGAGTTCATTGACAGGAGAAAGTTTTCCGGTAACCAAAAAAATTGGTGATAAAGTTTATTCCAATACTATAGTTGTTCATGGGGAAATTAAACTTAAGGTAGAAAATCCGCAGGTTAATGGTCGAATCCATCATCTTATTCAATTGATGAAAGAGTCAGAAAGTCGTGAAGATACATATCACTATAAGTATATAAAATTGGCTGATAGTATCGTAAAATACAACTTTATAGCGATGGGACTGACATATCTTTTTACAAGATCGTTCGCTAAAGCAATTTCGTTTCTATTAGTAGATTATTCTTGTGCTTTGAAGTTATCTACACCTGTTGCTTACCTCACTACTATAAAAAATTTAATAGATAAAAAAATAGTGGTAAAAAACTCAGTAACGCTTGATAAATATGGAGACATAGATACTTTTGTTTTTGATAAAACAGGAACAATAACTGTATCAAGACCGTATATTCGAGAGGTACTACCATTTTATGAATATTCATATGAGGAAGTTGTAAAAATAGGAGCTTGTTTAGAAGAACATATTTACCACCCTATCGCTAGTGCAGTTGTTAGTAAAGCCGAAGAAGATGGTATTGAACACGAGGAAATGCACACAGAACTATACCATATTGCCTCTAGAGGTATTGTTTCACATATTGATGGAGAAAAGGTTGTTATAGGAAGTAGTCAGTTGATAAAAGATGAGAATATTCTAGTTACAGTTGACCAAGAGCGAATTATAGCTGAAAAACAAGAGCAATACAATTTGCTATTCTTAGGGTACAAAGGGAAATTGATTTCTATATTTTGTATAGATATTCCACTTAGGAATGAAGCAAACTCCGTGCTAGCTGAACTTAGAAATAAAGGGAAAAAGGTTGTCTTATTGACTGGAGATAACAACGTTAGAACCAATAAAATCTTAAAAGATATAACATTTGATGAAGTATATACTAATATGACACCTGTAACGAAGTTTGAATATATAAGAAAAGAAAAAGAACAAGGACGTCGTGTGCTAATGATAGGTGATGGACTGAATGATTCAGCAGCATTATCAGAAAGTGACATTAGTATTGTTATGAACGAAAGCGCCGATTTATCAAAACAGATAAGCGATGTAGTTTTACAATCAGATTCTCTTGATTCATTACTATTGTTGTCTGATGTTTCTAAAAAACTTCGTGCTCAAATGAGTAGTAATGTCAAAGGTACAGTTACTATAAATAGTTCATTGATATTTTTAGGGCTTGTAAATGTTCTATCACCTAATTTATTAGCGTTATTACATAACTTAACCACGTTTGGAATAGTTTTGAAAAATTTTAAAATAAAATAGAATATGAATAAAAGAATGAGAGGATTAATGAAAAATCCTTTCATTCTTTTAATTTTCCAGAAGAAAATAAAATATAAGGAGTTTATCGTCTTAATATGCTATAATATTGTCATGAGTAAAAGCCGAAGTAAAGGGGTGATTAAATGGGTAATAAAGTTAGCGAAAATATCGGAAAAGAAATAAGTGCTAAAGTAACTAAGGTCGAAGCTAATGGCTTATATTTTCAGTTAGAAGATGGGGAACAAGCGTTCTTACCAAAGGAAAATATGCATGTAGGGAAGAAGAAAAAACTAACGGAAATTTTTTCAGAAGGCTTTGTAGTTAATGCAAAGATAAAAAATATCAAAAAAGATAAGGTTATTTTAACGCAAAAAGAAGAAAAAGTAGATAGCACCCCAAAAACAGTAGAAGCTATAAAAGCTAAACATAACAAAAAGAAACCCAAAAAGTTAAATCAAGATAGTGTTAAAAAAGATAAAGAATCGAAAATTAATGAACAACCTAAACAATCTAAACAACCTAAGCAAGAGGAAAATGTACAAGAAGAGCCTAAACAAAAGACTCTAAAAGATTTGAAGAAGTTACAATATATAGGTAATATGAAAATCTCAGTAGGGCGTGGGAAAAAATCAAATTTAACGAAACTGGCAGAAGAAAAAGAAGAAGTTATTGAACTACCGAAAGTTCCGGATGGCTTATTAGATGATATAATTACCTCTACAACTGAAGTGAGTGAAAAATTCTCAAAATTAGTTGAGGATTTAAAAGAACGAAGTTTGTTAGAAGAGGGAGGACGTTAAGATGAATAGTAATGTAGAACTAATTGAGAATTTTGATGTTCTATGGACTAAAGAAGATAGACTTGCCTTAGCTCTTTCTGGTGGAGTAGATTCGATTGTTCTTTTTCATCTTCTAGTAACAAAATACCGTCATACTTACAAAGAATTAGTCGTTTTTCATATAAATCATGGGCTTCGCAAAGAGTCTTATGAAGAAGCGGAGTTTGTAGAAAAATTTGTAAGTAACTATGATATAAGATTCTATAAAAAAGAGTTGGAGATGAATTCTCTAGCGCGAGATAAACATATTTCTGAGGAAATGCTTGCGCGAGAACTACGCTATAAAGCATTTAATGAAATGGCGGCTAAAGAAAATATTACTAAGATTTTAACCGCACATCATAAAAATGATCAGGTTGAAAATATTTTGATGCGCCTATTAACAGGTCGCAGCATGGATTATAATTTGGTAATAGATAATAAAGGCAGACATGGGAACTTAACTATTTATCGTCCGCTATTAAATGTTCTAAAGGAAACTTTGGAACAGTATGCTCAGGAAAATAACTTGAAGTATTATACGGATGAAAGTAATTTTGACACAGATTATACGCGTAATAATATTCGCCATAATATTATTCCGTTGTTGAATGATGTTAGTACGGCGAGTTTTGATAATTTAATTAATTTTGCCAAGTATTATAAAAATATTAACGATGAGTTAAAAACTAGGTTACTAGCCAATAAAGATAATTATATTTTGGAAAAGAATCAAGAAAAAGTAGTATTATCAAGAGCCGAAGTTTTAAGCTTAAGCGCTGAAGAAATATATTTTTTATTAAAAGATATTTTGATGGAAGATTTAGGTATTTTTAATGTAACACAACGAGCACTTTTTAAAGTAGTTGAACAGTTGCTCAACAATTCCGGTAATAAAAGCTATGATTTGAAAAATAATTTAAAAATAGTTAGCGAATATAGGGTCATATATATTCATAAAATCGAAAAAAAATGTTATAATGATAAGATGGAATTGATTATAGATGAAGTTTGTGAGAATATGCTTTATAAATTTTATCAGAGTGAATTTCTAATAACGACAAATAATGAAGAAGCAGAGATAGGTTTTGATAAAGAAGACTTACCGCTGCTTATTACAACAAAACGCCAAGGTGATAGGCTTCAACGTGGTAATATTACGAAAAAACTTTCAAGATTTTTTATTGATGAAAAAGTTCCGAAAGACATTCGTAATCAGATTCCAGTTGTCCGTAGTGGAGAAAAAGTCCTTGGAGTAATAGGTTTAGATACTAAGGTTAATAAAAACAAAAAATATGATTATTATATAAAAACGAAAGGATAGAACAGTGGAAAATTTATTAAAAGACATAGAAGAAGTTTTATTTAATCATGAAGAGATTGTGGCAGCTAGTAAAAGAGTTGCGAAACAAATAGAAGAGGATTATAGAGATAGAGATCAAGAGCCTGTTCTTATTTGTACACTAAAAGGAGCCTTACCTTTTATGGCGGAACTTATGAAGCATATAGATATTCATGTAGTTACTGACTTTATAGATGTTTCTAGTTATCATGGAGGAACTAGTTCTACAGGAACTGTAAAAATTAAGAAAGATATTGGTATGGACATCGAAGGGCGCGATGTAATTATCGTTGAAGATATTGTTGATACTGGAAGAACTCTTAAAGCACTTATCGATAATTTAAACGAACGTAAAGTAGCATCAGTGACATGTGCATCTCTAATTGATAAACCTGAAACTCGTATTGTTGATGTTGAAGCAGACTATGTTGGTATAGTTTCACCGAATGTCTTTTTAGTTGGTTTTGGATTAGATTATGATGAAAAATATAGAAACTTACCATATGTTGGTATTTTGAAAAAAGAAATTTATTCATAAAAATGATATCTAATCTTAAGTAAGAAAACTATTAATAACTTTTAGAATTAAAAGTCAAAAAAAGTCAAAAAATTTTAGTTTGATTTAAAGTGCCGTATGGTAGAATTTAAGTTAAGTTAAAATATATTAAACTTAGATAAAAATATATTAAAATTAAGATACTTTTAGGAAAATAGGAGGACATTGTCTATTATGAACAATAAAAAAAGGCAAAACCCTTTCCTTGGTATGCTTGCCTTAATCGTTATTGCGATTGGATTGTTTGCTTATTGGCAGCAGGACTTACCAGGGACTACAGAAAAATTAGACTATGCTAAACTTGTTCAAAACATTAAAGATGACAAAATAAAAGAGATTAGTCTACAAAGGAAAGATGAAAACTATAATGTAAAAGGAACTTTGTCAGACGGCAACAAGAACTTTGAAGCGTTAGTTCCAGCTTCTGATAATGAGGTTCAAAAACAAATAAACGAAAAAGCTAAAGATGGGAAACTAAGCGTAGTAGAATATAAACCAGCGGAAAAAACTGGCGCTATTCTATCATTCTTAGGAAATATTATTCCGTTTATTCTGATGATGGGATTACTTTTCTTCTTTATGTCACAAATGCAAGGTGGCGGTGGAGGTAAAGTAATGAACTTCCAAAAATCTAAAGCGAAAAAACTTGAAGGTGGAGAAACTAAAGTTACATTCAGAGATGTAGCTGGTGCTGATGAAGAAAAACAAGAGCTTGCAGAAATGGTTGAGTTCTTGAAAGACCACCGTAAGTTTACGAAAATGGGTGCGAAAATTCCTAAAGGTGTTCTATTAGAGGGACCTCCGGGAACAGGTAAAACATTATTAGCTCGTGCTGTTGCTGGTGAAGCGAAAGTACCATTCTTCTCAATTTCAGGTTCAGACTTCGTTGAGATGTTCGTAGGGGTTGGGGCAAGCCGTGTTCGTGACTTATTCAAAGAAGCAGAGAAAAATGCACCATGTATCATTTTCATCGATGAGATTGATGCAGTTGGACGTAAACGTGGAAGCGGAGTTGGAGGAGGAAACGATGAACGTGAACAAACTCTTAACCAACTTCTTGTAGAAATGGATGGATTCGATGGTGAAAAAGGTATTATCGTAATCGCAGCGACTAACCGTGCTGATGTTCTAGATAATGCACTTCGTCGTCCAGGACGTTTCGATAGACAAATTAAAGTGTCTACACCAGATGTGCGCGGCCGTGAAGCTATCCTTAAAGTTCACGCTAAAAACAAACCATTAGCAAAAGATGTTGAACTTCGCTCATTAGCAGAAAAAACACCAGGATTCTCTGGGGCTGACCTTGCCAATATCTTGAATGAAGCTGCACTTCTTGCCGCTCGTGAAAATAAAAATAGTATAGAAAAAGCTGACTTAGATGAAGCTATGGACAGAGTAATTGGTGGACCAGCTAAACGTAGTCGTATCTACACACCAAAAGAAAAACGTTTAGTTGCTTATCATGAAGCAGGACACGCTATCGTAGGTATGGTTCTTGATAGTGCGGATAAAGTACAAAAAGTTACAATTATTCCACGTGGAGATGCCGGTGGATACAACCTTATGATTCCAGAAGAAGAGAAATACTTCCAAACACGTACAGACCTTATCGACAAGATTTGTGGATTACTTGGTGGACGTGCAGCGGAACAAATCTTCTTTAATGAGGTATCAACAGGAGCTCATAATGACTTCGAGCGCGTAACAGCAATCGCTCGTGCAATGGTTACTGAATATGGTATGAGTGAAGTTGTAGGACCAATGCAAGCTCCATTCCATGATCCATATGGTGGGCGCCAACTTTCAAGTATTGGTAACTACTCAGAAGAAATGTTAAAAGAAATCGATATCGAAGTTCGTAAAATTATTAATGAATGTTATACTAAAGTTCTTCATATTATCGAAACTCATAGAGAACAATTAGAACTAATTGCCCAAACTCTTATCGAAGTTGAAACAATTGATAGAAAAGAAATTGTTGCTCTTTACCAATTTGGGAAAATGCCAAAAGACTTAGATGAGAAAGAAGCAGAACAACTAGATAAAGTTGTTAATAAAAAATACTACGAAGAACAAGCACGTCTAGCACAAGAAGAAGCTGCAAAAGAAGCTAAAGTAGCAGAAGAACAAGCTGAAACTACAGAAAAAGCAGAAGTTATAGATGTGGAAGCAAAAGAAATAGAAACAGAAGAAATACCGTCTGAAGAAATAAAGCAAGAAGACAAACCTTCTGAAGAACAATAAAAAAATTCCCGTAGAGAAATCTGCGGGAACTTTTTATGTTTAAGCCAATAGTTCAAAAATATTTTTAACATTAACTTTGCTTAAGTTTATTGAGTTAGAATAGTATATGGAAAAATGATATAATAGATTTTATAGTGTTATCGTTTAGAGAACGGGTTAGAAATTTTGAAATGATTTATAAAGATTAAAAGGAAGAAAGTTGAATATCGGAGGAGAAATGAAGTATTTAACAAGTGAAGAAGTAAAAACTTCAAAAAAGAATATTAGTGTAATAAAACCTTATAAAACAACTAGAGAGATTATTACTTCTAATATTTTTACTTTTTTTAATGCCATGAACTTGGTTTTAGGGCTTTTTATCGCTACAACTTTAAGATTTGAGAATATGTTATTTCTAGGCGTTATCGCGGTGAATACGGCTATTGGGATTTATCAAGAAGTTCGTGCAAAAAATGCTCTTGCAGAACTTAGTCTGTTAGGTCGTAGTAAGTATCGTGTTAATCGAGATAATGAAACGGTCGAAGTAGATTCGGAAGAAATAGTAGAGGGTGAGTATTTACACCTTAATCTCGGAGATCAAGTGCCTGTTGATGCTGAGGTCTTAAATGGTAGTATAGAGGTTGATGAATCTTTATTAACTGGAGAAAGTGATAATATTTTTAAGGCAGAAGGCGATAAACTTATGAGTGGTAGTAACGTAGTAAGTGGTAGTTGTCTTGTGAAAGTTCTTGCTGTTGGTGATGATAGTTATATTAATAAACTGGCAAAAAGAACAAAAGCATTCAAAAAATATCCATCAAAATTGCGTGATTATATGGATGGAATATTAAAGGTTATTTCTGTTTTATTAATACCAGTTGCTATTTTATTATATGTTCGAGGAGCAAGTCTAGGTCGTAGCTATGTGGACATCGTTTTGCGTAGTGCAGGAGCTCTTGTTGGGATGATTCCGGAAGGATTAATTCTTCTTGTTAGTGTTTCTTTGGCTGTTGCAGCGATGAAACTAGCACGTCGTAAAGTTCTTGTTCAAGAGTTATATTGTGTAGAAACACTTGCACGAGTAGACGTTCTTTGTTTTGATAAAACAGGAACAATCACAACTGGGAATATGAATGTAGTAGAAATAGATGACGAAGTAGGAGAAAAACTTTCGAGCTACTTAGCGTATTTTGAAGATGAAAATGCAACATCAAGAGCACTTAAAAAATATTTAAACTGTGAGAAAAAATGGCAAGTGGCAGAGCTAGGAGCATTTTCTAGTAAAAATAAATACTCATATATTAGACTTGAAGAAGGTGGAACATACTTTTTTGGAGCATATGAATTTTTAGGTTTTGACATTCCGATGACAAAGTATTATGAAAATCTAAAACAACAAGGATTTAGGATTTTATCATTAGCTTATACAAAAGATAACGTAGATAAGCCAACCAATATGGAGCTTATTGGTCATGTTGTCCTAAGTGATGAAATAAAAGCAAATACAAAAGAAACGTTTAAGTATTTTGAGTCACAAGGTGTAGCGGTCAAGATTATTAGTGGAGATAATCATATCGCGGTTCTTGGAGTTGCCAAAAAGGCTGGGTTTAAAGAAGATGCACGAGCTATTGATATGACAAAAGTATCAGAAGAAGATTTTGAAAGAGTAGTTTTGGAAAATGATATTTTTGGACGTGTAACACCAGAGCAAAAACAACATATGGTAGAAGTGCTTCAAAAACATAAGAAAACAGTAGCTATGAGTGGAGATGGTGTTAATGATGTTCTAGCGCTTAAAAAAGCTGATATTAGTTTTGCAATGAATGGAGCGACTAGTGCGGCTAAAAGTGTTTCGAATATTGTCTTTTTAACAGATGATTTCGATGTGTTCTACGATATTCTTATGGAAGGTCGCCGTGTTATCAACAATATTCAAAAAGTAGCCTCACTATTTTTAACAAAAACATTTTTCTCGATTACTTTCTCAATATTAAGTGTAATTTTTGCATTAGAGTTTGCGTTTATTCCGATTCAATTTACGATAATTTCAGCAATAACAATAGGAATTCCATCGTTTTTCCTAACGTTTGAATCGAATAAAGATAAAGTCAGCGATCACTTTATGCGCGATATATTAACAAATGCTGTAATAGGAGGAGGAGTGCTGGTATTAAGCGTTCTGTTGATGAATTTTGTAATCCATAATCCAGCACAGGTAAAATTTATTTGTTTCTTACTGGCTCTTATAAATGGATTGCTTATGGTAACGAAGGTTAGTTTACCGTTCAATAAATATAAAGCAGTCCTATTAGTAGCCTTAACATTTGCAGCAGTGGTGGGGATATTTGCCAATATATTTATTTTGAAAAATCATTTTAATCCCCTAAATATAGGACAGATAACCTATGTTGCTTTAGTTGCGATAGTTATCGCGATAATTCATTATGTGACAAGAAGAAAAAGATTAGTATAGAGCTAATATAAATAGGTTAGTTATAGGAAGAATATACAAAAAATTCCCCGTTTAAGAGGTAAAGTTGCTCTTGAGCGGGGATTGATTAGTATTATTCAATAAAAAATTTATTATTAAATTTAAAATTAATATTTAAGCTAATGTAGATTTTGAGTAAAGGGGCTATCTTATCTAGCCTCAACTCCTATATTATATCATAGTTACATGGATTTTTTTAGAAAATGTTGGTTTCATGATTACATGCTATTTTCATATTGATTATATATAATTTATATGTTACATTTTAGGTGAGAGAGGATATTTATTTTTTGTAGGGAAGAGTAGCTGAGGGTATTTCAGTTTTTTAGTGGAGGTTAACTTACTATTTTGATTTAAATAGATAGTGGAGGGATAATTATGATAAAAAAATTAGCATACACAACATTGGTTACCTTATTTTTAATAACTTCTTATTTATACTTTTTTACAGATAATAAAAATATGACTATAATATTTGTGGTTATAACAGGTTTCCTTGGTGGTATAATATCTTATGTTTATGAATACAAGAAAAAGCCAAAGGAAAAATAGATTAACCTATTTAAAATTTAAGAGCTTATACCACATATTGATATGGTAGACGGGAAAAATCCAAGAACAGTTTTTAAAAAAACTTAGTTCTTGGATTTCATTATATTTTTTATGTATATTTTTTTATTTTTTTTCTGTGCCACCTGCATCCTTTATTCTTTTTTCTATATTAGACAATTTACGCTCTTCCTCTAATGAATCTTTTAACCCCATTATATCCTTTGCTTTATCAAAATCGATTTGTGTATAGTCAATTTCCCATTTCACAATAAGTTTTTCTTCTTTTTCTTCAAAGTTAACTATTACACCTTTAATATTAGAATATTGACTAGAGATTGCATCTTTATTCATTTTTCTAATATTTTTATCTGCATTTTTTATTATGTGAGTAAGGGACATCTTATTTACAATATCCTTTTTATAATAAATAATAATTTGATTTTCTTCTCCATTTACTTTGTTGATATAGGTTTTAGTTTTTTCTCCTGAACAAGCGGTAAGTAGTAAAATAGATGTAATAAATGTTATAGTTAGTTTTAATAATTTCTTCATGTAGGATACTCCTTGTTTACTTAATACTTTAATATTTTATGGATTTTAATTTTACAAGAAATATAATAGTAAGTCAAGTCGTAGTAGCTTTAAAATAACAAACCTATTTGAAAGTGGATGCTTGTTTAGCAGAAGATAGGGTGTTATGATAAAGATATAGTAGAAGTTAAAAAATACTGATAAGGTTGACTCTGAAATGGATAAAAACTTCGCGTGAATGGTACATTTGTAGAAATGCAATAATGGCATAAGAAAAGAAGGTGGTTGGAATAGATAAATTAGATTATTTAAATAAGAACATTAAATGATAATTAAGTAATTCCTCAAAACAAAAAACAAAAAGAATTCAAGGAAGCGTGGGAGAATTTTGTAGAGAATATGATTTGTTTAAAGAAACAATAGAAAAAGAAAGTAAAGTAGAATATGTAAAAGGCGAAGGTTTAGTTTTAGAAAAACCAGAGTTAGAAGATAGTTTATTGTTTAAAAAATACTTCTTATTCCAAAAGTTAAAACTAAATAAAGATATATTGAAGAGATTGGAAGTAAAAGAAAAAAGTTTCAGTTTTGAAACGGGTAAGTACAATATAAAGTATTTACTTACAAACGAGGAGATAGATAATTATTTAGGAATAAACAAACAAAAGGTGAGTTTTGATATTATAGGGCAATATAGTGAAAAAATAGACGATATTTCCATTCATTAATTATAAAAGAAGAGGATACAAAGGAAGATAGTTTCTCAGAGAAAGTAGTGGAAGATAAGATAGGTGAGGAAAATGAAGAATAAAGAGTTATAGAGAAGGTGTTTTCTCTATAACTCTTGTATTCTTTAATAAAAATTAACTAATTTAACGTTCAGAGATAAAGAGTATTAGAGTAAGATTCTTGTTTGATTTATCGTAATTTCATTATACAGGAGTTATTTTTTATAATTTTGTCGCATATTAATTATAATACAATGCCAGAAGACCTATTTTTATAATTGAAAATCTATTGAAGCTCTAGGAGCTAGGATGGAAGAAATGGGAACTATGGCATCGCATATCACAGAAATAGTAGAGCAGTCTTTTGGAGATAAATCATAATATAAATAAAAAAAGTAAAGAATATTCCCTTTACTTTTTTTTATTTATAAAATTTATTTCTGAATATTTCATTGATTTTTCTGATTTTTTACGTTAAAATATAGAAATGTAATAAAAAACAGGAGGAATTATAACATGAGATTTCCAAAGAAGACAGTAGCTAGCATAATGAGTTTATCTTTGCTACTAGGGAATGCAAATTTATTAACTAACAATATTAACCTAAAAATAGTTCATGCAAAAACTGACTCAAATAAGCCGGTATTATCTAATGTTTCAAAGTCAGAAGAGCATAAATTTAAAAATGATGAAAAGGTGAAAATCATTGTCAAATTAAAAGGTGATATTAACCCTGATAAGCTGAAAACAAAAGAGGGAGTAAAAGAAGTAGGGGAATCTACAAAAGAACCTAGAAAAAAGGCGTTAAAAGAAATTAAAAATAAAGGTATTGATTATAAAAAGCTATTTGAGTATGATACCTTGATGAATGGCTTTGCATTAGAGACTACATTTTCAAATGCAAAAAAGATTCAAGAATTAGATTTTGTAGATACCGTTGAGATAAGTGTTAGCTATAACAAACCAGCAGATGAAGTAAATAAAGAGGAAAAGAAAGATGTTGAGGGTAATAATTTTTCAAAAGCTTTAGATAGTTATAATCTTATTAATATACAACCTCTTTGGGATAAAGGGTATCGAGGACAAGGAAGGGTAATTGCAGTGCTTGATTCGGGTCTTGATCCAAATCATCCAGTATTGAGACTTTCAGACAACTCTAGGTCTAAGTATAAAACTAAAGATGAAATAGAAAAAATAAAAAAAGAAGCAGGAATAGATTATGGGAAATGGTATAGTGAGAAATTACCATTTGCTTTTAACTATAATGATTGGAATAACGACATTAAACAAAGTGCTTATAAATCACATGGTATGCATGTTGCAGGAACGGCAGTAGGAAATCCAAAAGATAAATTTACAAATGGTGATTATGTAACAGGTGTTGCCCCAGAAGCACAGTTGATATTTATGCGTGTATTCTCAGAAACTAAAAACGCTGGAACAGAATCGTATATTTATACTAAAGCTATAGAGGATGCTATAAAACTAGGTGCAGACACAATAAACTTAAGTCTAGGGTCTCCCGCTGGTTCAGTAGTTGAAGTAGGTGATGGATTAGTTAAAGCTTTGGAAGTAGCGCAAAAAGCTGGTGTTAACGTTGTTGCGGCAGCAGGGAACAATGCATTTTTTGCTAGTGGGCAAACAAATCCTAGTGCATCTAATCCAGATTATGGAACTGTAGGAAGACCATCAGTTTCTGAAGATGCAATTTCAGTAGCTAATATTAGCAATAGTGTTTTAAATAGAGAGGTTGCAACTATTGAGCAACTAAAAGATAATAAGGATTTTAATAATGGTAAGATGCCAATTTTTAGTTATACAAAACAATTTGAGAAAAAAGCTTATGATTATGTATATGTAGGAGTAGGTAAAGCTGAAAATTATGCTAATAAAGATTTAATAGGTAAAATTGCTCTAATTCAACGTGGTGAGAATAGTTTTGAAGATAAGGTAAAAATAGCGAAACAACAAGGCGCAGCGGGGGCAGTAATTTACTTTAATGAAGGAGATACTATTTATAATCTGACGTTAAACGGTCAAGATAAAGATTTTCCTGTAGTTACAACTTATTATAAATTTGGTAATGAACTTTCTGGACATGAAGGTGAATACAAAATCAGTTTTAATGGTTTATGGGAAAAACAAGAAAATCCTAGAAAAGGTGAATTTGATGAATCTACAAGTTGGGGTATGAGTGTTGATGGATATTTAAAACCAGATATTACAGCTCCAGGAGGAGATATCTTATCTTCTTATAACGATGGTAGATATGGATTAGATAGTGGAACAAGTATGGCCTCACCACATGTCGCAGGTGCAGTGACTTTAGTTAAACAAGTTTTAAAAGAAAGATTTTCTAATTTAAGTGCTGATGAGATTCAAAGATTAGCTAAGAATTTGATAATGAGTACAGCGAATCCTATGGTCTATTCAGATTCATATACTACAACTTACAAATCACCTCGTCTACAAGGTGCAGGTTTACTTGATGTTAACAAAGCTGCTTATGGAGATCTTTATGTTACAGGTGAAAACAATTATGGTAGTGTATCATTGGGAAATGTTGCTGATAAGTTTAGTTTTAAATTAGTATTACATAACTTGTCTGAAAAAGAGCAGACTTTACAGTATGCAGCTCATTTGACAACAGATAACTATTATGGGGAAGATGCAGGAGAAGACTGGAATGGAAAACTTACAATGACCCCTAAAAAGTTAACTACAACTGATTGGGCAACAGTGGCAGTTCCTGCAAAAGGTAAAAAAGAAGTAGAAATTACAGTAGATGCAACAAGTTTTAAAGAAGAATTAGAAAAAGTATTTACTAATGGATATTATTTAGAAGGGTTTGTAACTTTCTATGATGAAGAGAGTGCTTTAAAGGCCAATATACCTTTTGTAGGATTTAAAGGGCAGTTCCAAAATCTTCCTGTATTAGAAAAACCAATTTATTCTATGAAAAATGGAGAAAAACCAACTTATGAATATGGTTATTCTTCAAGCCCTAACAATTGGGATTCTCTAACAGAAATGAATTTTACAGGAGTGTTAACTACATATAAAGAGGATAAAAAAGATAAGAGAACATTAGCTGGAGCATATATTAATCCTAATACTGGTGAGAGATTTTTCACTGATAAGATATATTTCTCTCCAAATGGGGATGAAAACTATGATGAAATAGGTATGAGAGGAGTATTCTTACGTAATTTTGAGAATCTGAAACTATCGGTTTATGCAAAAGATGATGTAGCGCGTAAAAATCCTCTTTATGAAAATGGTAATGGTTCAGGTAATAAGAATTTCTTCAACAATACAAGTAGAAAATATACTTCATTAACTATGACAAACTGGAAAGGTGTGGATAATAACGGTAATCCATTGCCAGATGGTGAGTATCAATATGTAGTTTCTTATAGTGCTGCTGTAAGTGGTGCGGATATGCAAGAAACAATATTTAATGTAGTGATAGATAGAAAAGCACCAAAAATTACAGGAGCTAATGGTGGATATTATGATGAAGCAACACGTAAATTTACACCATATCCAATAATTGAAGATGGAAGTGGAGTATTCTATAAAAAATTAAGTTATGGTAAAAATACTATTTTACCAAATAAAGATGGAAGTTATACAATACCAGAAGGTGTGGAATTAAAAGACCTTACATTTGAAGTGAAAGACTTTGCTGATAATAAAGATAGCATTAATTTATCGAATGTTGAAGGAAATGGGAAAGGAAGTTTAGAAGTTGAAGTTAAAAAAGGTGATGGGACAGGTAACAACTCACGCAGATTACGTTACAAAATTACTAATGAAAAAGGAGAAGTAGTTGGCGAGGACTTTACTAGAAATAAACGTACATACCAAGCACTACCATTTGGAAAATATAGTGTGGAAGTAGTAATGGTTGATGGGGAGTATAAGCTTTTATCACCATCAAAAATTGATTTTGAAATAACTAAAGATAAACCAACAAAAGAGGTTGAATTTAGGGTAGATGAGATTAGTAGAAATGCTACGGAGGTTAGTTTTGATAAAAAAACACCTTCAGGAACAAAAGTTTATGCAATAGCTGAAGATGGAACAAAAGTAGAGCTTCGAGCGAGTTTATATGGGAAAAATGCTTTCCAGAAAAAGTTAGAAAATGGAAAATATGTCATCCAAATAGTAACACCAGAAGGATATACTCCATCAGAGAACAACTTTGAATTAGTAGTAAAAGATGGTCATAATAAGAAACAACTAGTCCTTAATGTTGCAGAAAAAGTAGCGCATTTAGAAACTACAGAAGAGTCTAAAACAAACGGTGCAGTAGACTTTAATGAAAATAAATTATATGGCAATTATAAATTTATTGTTGCAGAACCAAGTGATATTGAGAAAAACAATATTCAAAAAGAGCTAAAAGAAGGTAAAATTGATTTAAGTAAATATAATATTGAATATTTTGGTATCTATATAGCTGATGGTGTAGGGAAAGAAGTAAAAATTATAGGAGACAGAACTGTAACTTTAACTCTAGATAAAGCACCAGAAAGATTCTTCCATGAAAAAGATGGGAAATTAACAGCTGTAAGTAACGTTAATTATGTAGACGGTAAGCTAACGTTCACTACTGATAGTTTTAGTAACTTTGTAGCATTAACACCAAAAAATGCTCCTACAGAGAAAAAAGTAGAAGTGAATAAAGTTGAACTTCAAAAAGTAATAGAGGCGGATAAGGCATTAGATGAAACTAAAGAGTATAAAAATGCAACTATTCAAGCTAAAGATACATATAATAAAGCATTAGAAACAGCTAAGAAAGTTCTTGAAAAAGAAGATGCAACTCAAGAAGAAGTAAATAAAGTAGTGCTTAGCTTAAATGAAGCCAAAGTTGCATTAGGTAATTCAAAACAACAAGTAAAAATAGAAGTGGATAAGTCTAAGTTAATAGAGCAATTAAAACAAGTTGAAAAACTTCAAATAGAGGATAAATTCAAATATTCAGAAAAAGATAAAAAAGATAGCTTGTTAAATGCTGCAAAAGAAGCAACAACAGTTTTAGATAACAAAGAAGCGACTACAGAAGAAGTAGAGAAGGCGTTAGAAAAATTAAAACAAGCTGCAAATGCTCTTGATGGACAAAAAACAACTACCTCAAAAATAGACAGAGATAAAAAACCTCAAGCAAATAAGAAGCAACTAAATGAGCAACTAAGTAATCTTGCAGATGTAAAAGAGAAGGAAAGCTTTAAAAAATCAAGTGAAGAAGATAAGCAGATATATTTAGCAGCAGTCGCAAAAGCCCAAGAATTATTAGCTTCTACAATAGCTACCCAAGAGGAAGTAGATAAAGTATTAGAGAACTTAAAAGAGGCAGAGAAAAAAGTATCTAAGAAATCAGTGAAAGAACTAATAGGCGGTTTTGTGGGTGGAAAACAAAGCTATAAAAAGGAAAATAAGTTTAATGTAGATGAGGATTTTGGAAAAATTAAAAGATCAAATTTACTACTAGCAAAAACTGGATTAAATAGTAATGTTACAATTTTCTCTGGTATAGGAGCTCTAGGCTTAACAATATTAACAGTATATTTAAAACGACGTAAACAAAAATAAGAATAATAAAAAGCCTTGGATATATCCAAGGCTTTTTATTATTAAAAATATACTTTTCTAAAAATTATTTTTTCTCTTCTGCGCCTAAATCTTTAGCTCTTTTTTCTGATGTTGATAATTTTCTCTCTTCTTCTAATGTGTCTTTCATTCCTAATTTGCGTTTTGCTTTGTCAAAATCAATTTTCGTATAATCGACTACCAGCTTCATAGTAAGTTGGTTATTTTTTTCTTCAAAGTTAACACTTACGCCATTAATATCAGAAGACTCTTCAGTGATTTTTGATTTTGCAATATTTCTAGACTTTTCATCTGGACTTTTTAGTGTATTAGTAATGACTAGTTTGTTCACAACATCATCTTTATAATAGATAGTAATTTCACCTTCTTCTCTATCCGTTTTGTGGATATAAGTTTTAGTTTTTTCTCCTGAACAAGCGGTAAGTAGTAAGATAGATGCAACAAATGTTATAGTTAGTTTTAATAATTTCTTCATGTAGGATACTCCTTGTTTACTTAATACTTTAATATTTTATAGATTTTAATTTTACAAGAAATATAATAGTAAGTCAAGAGTTGTAATAACTTAGGAATAACCTATTTCATAGTTTATACTTATTTAGTAAGTAGTAGGCTATTATTTGTAGGTCTTTTTTCTTTGACAAAAAAGAGATTTTATCTTATAATAGTTCTAAATAGAACGATTAAAAAAGAGAGAAGAAAAATGAATTTTTGGGATCAACATAAAACAATCACTTGTTATTATGCGTTGCTTACTAAATCTGTTTGTGATAAATTTAACCTAACCCAGATGGAGTATGCTATGTTGATGTTTTTGCATAATAATCCCCAGTACAATACGGCTGCTGATATAGTGAGGGAACGCAAGTCTACAAAATCACATGTATCAACTACGTTAAAATTGCTGGAAGATAATGGCTTTGTTATGAAAAAACAGAGTGCAGATAATAAGAAAAGAATAGAAATAGTATTGTTAGAACCAGCGCAAGAAATAATTCAAGCAGGGCTTAATGTACAAAAAGAATTTATCCAAAATATATTTCAAGGACTTACAGAAGAAGAAATGGCTATTTGGAAAAATATTTTTGTTAAGATGTGTAATAATGCCGAAAAATGTTTACAGGATAGATAAGAATGGAGATGAAACCATGTTTAGTGTAAAAAAGAGAACTCTTTTATTAATAGCAGGAATAGTATGGTTTATAGCGGGATTTAATGTAGCAAGATTAGGGTTTTTATCATATTTTATGATAAAATCTCAGTGGTATTTCTATATATTCTCTATAATAGTTTTTGCTTTGTTTGCGAAAATGTTTTTCAAAATGAGTATGAATCACACTAAAAGGATAGTTTCGTATGAAGATTACAGGCCATTTTGGCACTTTTTCGATTTAAAGGCGTATATTATTATGACTTGTATGATGAGTACGGGAATAGGTTTCAGAATAATGGGGATTTTCCCAGATAATTTTGTTGCATATTTTTACTCTGGACTTGGTTGTGCTTTGACGCTTGCCGGAGTGATGTTTTTTAGAAATTATCTTTGTTACGCAGAAATAGTAGAGAATCTGCCGAAAACATTGAAATAAAATATTTTTTAAGTCACATTTCTTGGTAAGGTAACAATAGAAGTTCGAAAAAGACTTGCAAAATTTTTGCAAGTCTTTTTAATATTATTCATCTTCTGCAAAAAATTCAGTTGCACGAACAGCGCGCTTCCAACCTTTGTATAATTTTTCACGTTCATTCTCTTTCATGGCTGGAACAAATAGCTTTCCAGCAGAGTTGAGATTTTTAATTTCTTCAAGGTTTTTCCAATATCCAGTTGCTAGTCCAGCAAAGAATGCAGCCCCAAGAGCTGTTGTTTCTAGATTCTCTGCGCGTGCAATTTTCACTCCTAATATGTCAGATTGGAATTGTAGAAGATAGTTGTTATGTGCAGCCCCACCATCTACTTTTAGTAGTGGGATTTCAACATTGGCATCTATTTTCATTGTGTCAATAATATCGCGTACTTGATAAGCAATAGATTGTAATGTTGCTTTTACTAAATCTTCTTTTGTTGTAGCACGAGTTAATCCAAAAATTGTACCACGAGCTTCTGGATTCCAATACGGAGCACCTAAACCTGTAAATGCAGGGACAAGATAAACATCATTATTATTAGAAGAATTATAAGCTAATTCCTCAGTTTCTGACGATTTTTTTATAAGGCGCAAGCCATCTCGTAACCATTGAATAGCACTTCCTGCGATAAAAATAGAGCCTTCTAATGCATAGTAGATTTTTCCGTTAATACCATATCCGATAGTTGTCAGTAGATTATTTTTTGAAAGTTGCATACTTTCACCGATATTCATAATAATAAATGAACCAGTACCGTATGTATTTTTAATCATACCTTTATCAAAGGCAAGTTGACCGAATAATGCTGCTTGTTGGTCACCTGCTAGACCGCTAATTTTAACTTCACCGCCATAAAAATGATAGTCGATAGTAATCCCGTAAATTTCAGAATTAGATTTCACCTCAGGTAGCATAGTTTCAGGAATGTTTAATAAGTCTAAAACTTCTTTATCCCAAGTCAAGTCTTGGATATTGAATAACATAGTACGTGCTGCGTTTGTGTAGTCTGTAACATGAGTTTTTCCACCTGTAAGCTTCCAAACTAACCAGGTATCTATTGTCCCAAATAATAATTCTCCTTTTTCTGCGCGTTCCTGAGCTCCTCCTACATGGTCTAAAATCCAACGGATTTTCGTTGCTGAGAAGTACGCGTCAACAACAAGACCAGTTTTTCTATGTATTAAATCTTTATAACCATCTTTAACCAATTTTTCAGCGATAGGAGCGCTTTGGCGTGATTGCCAAACTATTGCGTTGTAGATAGGTTCGCCAGTTTTTTTATCCCAAACAACAGTTGTTTCACGTTGGTTTGTAATACCAATACTATCGATTTGTGTTGGTTTAATCCCGCTTTCAATAAATACTTCAGCGATAACAGATTGAACTGAGTTCCAAATAGCATTTGCATCATGTTCTACCCAACCTGATTGTGGGAAAATCTGCGGGAATTCCTTTTGACTACTTGCGACTATTTCTGCTTGTTTATTAAATATTATCGCCCTTGAGCTTGTTGTACCTTGATCTATTGCCATTATATATTTTTTCATATCACACCTCGAAAATCTTTTTCATTCTAATTATATCATTTTTATAGAAAAAATCTCTAATAATTAAAAAATATAGTTTGCTACATTAAAAGTAATTACCTCCAGATAATAAAAATATCTGAAGGCAATTTTTCTTATTTTAATAAAATTTTATTAATAGTATCTAGGATTGCTGTTTGTTTTTATCTTTATAAGTTCTTTTTATAAAAATAATAATCTCTACTGTTAAAAGTATTAATACTATTTTAATAAGTTGTGGATAAAATAGACAAAGTATAGCGGTCAAAAGTAATATAAATGAAGCGAATTTAGCTCCACCTTTTAATATACCACCACTTGGTCCTTGTATTTTATAATATACAAATCCAACTACCAAAGTAGCGACTAAAGTCCCCCAAAATTGATCCATAATTACACCTCCGAAAAGATTAATAAATTTAACTTCTGTTTTGATAGAATATTAATAGTTTTTAAACTGCTGAATACATAAGCACCGATATAAGCAAGCTGCTGAATATCCCCTATATAGCTACAATATATCATAAAAATAAGTAGGTGTAAATTAAAAGTATAAGTGAAATTTTAAAAATGAAAACATATAAAAAAAGAGGGATTATTAATATCTATATTTAGCAAAAATATATAAGATGAAGCGAATATATATAAATGAGTTTAAAACTGTTAAATAAAGATAAGAGACATTTTTAAGAAAAAATATAAAGTTATTAATTGCGCATTGTTACTATTATTTAAATTTTGGGGAATTTTCCTTGTTGTTATAAAAAATAATAGATTTTTTAAATTATAAGATAAAAATTAGAGAAGCTCCGTTTTGATTTTTAGCAAATAACTAGCGATTTTTCTTATTTTCTTATAAAATAGATAGTAATATTATAGAGGGCTTTTAAGGGCCGACATAAAGTTTGATTGAATCGAGAAAAACACAAGGAGAAAAAATGAATTCTTTACACACATCATTAGCTAAGTTATTAGCGAAATTAGAAAATAAACAAGTTTTAACAAAAAGTAGTGCGAATATAGGAAAGTTCAAAGTAGAAGAATTGGCAAGTTATATTCGTGATCTTTTCGCAAAGGAATATCCGGAAATAGAAATAAGAAGACTATTAGAAAAAGTACATTATGCCAATACATATGAGGATAAAACATTAAAAGAAATTGCGTTTTTAGTTGATGAAATTAGCGAATATATGTTTAAATTAGAAGTAGCTAATCGCGATTTTGTAGTAGGGTATTTTAACACACTTATTATTGATCCAAAGATTGAACCAACAGAATATAATTTTGTTTTGATGGAAGTTGATAGCCTAATTGAAAATAGTTTTGTTGAAGTGCCTGAAGAAGAATAAAAATGAAAATTTTAATACCGACAGCGAAAGAATTAAATAAAAAAGCACAAGAAGCAAATGAAGAACTTTTAGGTGAGAAAACAAAAAGTATTATCGATGAATTTGCTGATAAAAAGCCAGAGGAGCTTGCTAAAATATACAAAATAAAAGAAGAAAAAGCTCAGGAAGAGTATGTACGCTGGCAAAATTTAGCAAACTACAGCGCAAAATCTTATAAAGCGTTAGAGCTTTTTAATGGTTTAATGTATCGAAATATTAGTCGTGATAACTTTACTGAGGAAGATGCAGAGTATATAAAGAAAAATGTGTACATCACAACTGCTCTTTACGGGGTTATAAGTGCCTATGAGGCAATTCATGAACATCGTCTTGATTTTCTACAAAATGTAAAAATTAAAGATAGTTCGTTGAAAAATTTTTGGCGTGAAGATTATGATAGAAGTGTAGAAAATGATGAAGTTATTATATCGTTATTATCAAGTGAGTTTGAGGAAGTTTTTTCAAAAACTATACGCGATAAATTTATTAAGATTATTTTTATGGAAGAAAAAAATGGAGATTTAAAAATACATTCGACTATCTCTAAAAAGGCACGTGGTAAATTTTTGAGTGAGGCAATAAAAAGAAAGATTACTAATATAAGAGAATTAGAAACTATAAAATTTGATGGTTTTGAGTACAAGTCTGAGCTTTCGACTGAGAACAATTTGGTATTTGTAGCTAAAAGATAAAAGCACAGATAAGGAGAATTTAAATAAAAAGATAGGAGTAGGGGAAAAGATTTAATGAAACGAGAAATAGATACGAAGAAGCTTTACTATGGTTTTCCAGTTATTTTAATTGGCTATAAGGATTCTAAATGGCGTTATAATGTAACGACATCAAGCTCATCATATACATTAGGTGATATGATAACTATTGGAATTGGAACTAATAGTAATGCAGAGAAAAATATAAAAGAATATAAAGAATTTACGGTTAATATACCTTGTCAGGAAATTTTGAATAAGGTGGAAATTGCAGGTTTCCATCCAGGACAAAATAAAATAGGAATGGCAGATATAACGTATGATCCTGGAAAATATGTTGATGCACCAATATTAGATGAATGTATTTTGTCTATTGAGTGTAAGGTTGAGCACATCGTTGAGTATGGAGGATATACTAACTTTATCGCTAGTATTAAACGTCGTGTAGTTGACGAAAGTGTTATCGATGAAGAAGGCAAACTAAAAGGAGTAGAGTTTAATCCTATTTACTTCGTTGGTGACGAACATCAAAGAGTATATCGATATTTTAATGATGAAAGCAAGAAATTAGGAGATAACATTGGTTGTTCAGCAGAAGATGATGGGCTGACATGCGGTTAATCATAAGTAATCTATAAATTTAGTTAAGGTTTTATTTATGATGCAAGAGCATAATAATTTTTAGAAGAAAGGAGGATTTTTATGGCTTATTATAATTTGCAAGTTCATAGTGCATACGATTTACTCAATAGTACGATAAAGTACAAAGAATTGTTTGAGAAGCTAAAAAGTGACAATCAAGATTCGGTAGTAATAGTCGATCCTAATATGTACGGAGCGATAAAGGCTTATAAAGAAGCTAAAAAGACTGGAACAAATTTAATTTCGGGATTAGAAGTTAAGTTGGGATATGGTATTAGTTTTTTAACTTTTAATATTTTATGTAAAAATGAAAGAATATTCCATAAATTATTTGAGTTATCAACTCGCTTTTTGAACGAGGAAGAGTTATCGTTAGAAGCTTTTTTAGCGGAGATGAAAGATTTTAAGGATGATTTTGTTCTTATTGTTACTAGTGAATTAAGAGACAGTATAGAATTTAGTTATCTTCAAGAACAGTTAATCGGATATGACTTTTATTTTGGGTTTAATGAGAAATATAATTATAGTATTTATACATATTATGATAATATCGTTTATACAAAACCGAGTTATTATTTAAATAAAGACCACTATCAACAAGTAGTTGTAGCGCGGGCTATAAGAGATAATACTAAGTTGAATATAAGAGAATTAACGACAACTATTGGAGATCATTTTGTACGTAGCGTACAAGATTTTTCTTTACTTTTAGAGTCAGATAATGAAGAGTATATTTTTACACTTCAAAAATCTCTAGATAATCAGCAAAGAATAATAGATAAATGTCATTATGAATTGGAATTTTCGGGTTATCATCTTCCTAAATATATTTACGGAGAGCATGAAGATGTTTTTGCGAAAATGTCTGCTAAGGACTATCTTCGATACTTAGTTCAAAAAGGAGCTAAGGAAAAACTTGTTGGGAAAGATTATTATGCATATAAAAAGCGTTATGAGTATGAGCTTAAGATTATTGATGATATGGGCTTTAACGACTACTTCTTGATTGTTTATGATTTTGTTAAATATGCAAAAGATAATGGGATTTTAGTTGGAGCAGGACGTGGTAGCGCAGCAGGAAGTTTGGTATGTTATTTACTAAATATTACCGAAGCTGATCCACTTGTATATAACTTGCTTTTCGAACGTTTCTTAAACAAAGAGCGTATTTCGATGCCGGATATCGATATTGACTTTCAGGATACACGTCGTGATGAAGTGATAAAGTATGTGGAAGGAAAATACGGAGAAGATAAAGTAGCGCAAATTATTACCTTTACAACGTTTCAATCGAAAAGTGCCGCTAGAGAATCGGCAAGAATACTTCAATTTTCTGAAGAGGATTTGAAATTTATCAGCAGTAATGTAAGTTCTACAAGAACATTAACCGAATGCTATGAAGTATCAGAAAATCTTAGAAATTTTGTTAATAAAAGTGATTTGAATCGACGTTGGTTCTCTATTGCGTTAAGTCTTGAAGAATTGCCGAAAAATCCTTCGGTTCACGCAGCGGGTATAGTAATAAGTGATGATAAACCTTTGATTAAACATACGCCATTGGCTGCTTCAAATGTAACAAAATATTTAACACAGTGGACTATGGATGATGTAGAAAGTGTTGGACTTTTGAAGATAGACTTTTTAGGAATTCGTTACTTAACGATGGTTTCAAATATAGTCGAGCAAATTAAAAAAGATAATCCTAGTTTTGATATAACGAAGATTAATTACGCTGATCAAAAAGTATATAATTTGTTTACACAAGGAAGAACTGAAGGTATTTTCCAGTTTGAATCAAGCGGAATGAAGGAAAAACTTCGTTTGCTTCGTCCAACAGAATTCAATGATATAGTTGCGATGAACGCTCTTTATCGCCCAGGGCCTATGGCACAGATAGAGACTTACGTTCGTAGAAAACATGGTGAAGAAAAAGTTGTTTACCCGCATCCACATCTGGAAAAAATATTAAGGGATACTTATGGGGTTATCGTTTATCAAGAGCAAATTATGCTTATTGCGGTGAACTTTGCTCATATGTCACTGAATGAAGCTGATAATATGCGTAGAGCGGTGAGTAAAAAGAAAAAAGAAGATTTGGAATATTACGGACGAATTTTCATTGAGAAAAGTGTAGCTGCGGGATATGACCTTAATATCGCTAAGAAACTTTTTGACTTGATAGTAACATTTGCTAATTACGGATTTAACAAGAGTCACGCAGTTGTTTATAGTATGCTTGCTTATCGTTTGGCATACTTAAAAGTTTATTATACAAAGTATTTCATGACAGCTCTTCTAAATAACGTAATTAGTAGTGAGAAGAAAATTAATGAATATAAACAAGAATTGAATAATCTAGGGATTACCTTGGCTAAGCCAGATGTCAACGTTAGTTTAAGTGATTTTAGTGTTTATAAGCAGGATATTGTTTTTGCATTAACGGCGATAAAAAATGTTGGTTATCGCAGTAGTTATGAAATTGTTCAAGATCGACTTAATTTCGGGAAATATCAAGATATAGATGATTTCTTAAAACGTATGAATAAAAAAGTTGACTACCAAGCAGCGCAGTCATTAGTTAAGGCTGGAGCATTGGATACTTTTGGTTACAATCGTGCAACACTTATGAAAAAAGTTAAAGATTACTATGAAGATGACCGTAAGTATATAAATAATGTAAGAGTTGCATTGTCTGCAGAATCAGGCTTAACTTTGAAGGTAGAAGAGGTTGAAGATTATACAATTACTGAAAAAATTCAAATGGAAAAAGAGGTCACAGGTACATATTTCTTGAAGCATCCAGTTCAAGTAGAAAAAGAAAAATATGCTTATTTACCTCTTCGATATATTGGGCGAGATGTAAGTGATAGCTACGTTGAGGTTATCACCAAAAAAGAGATAAAAACCAAGAAAGGTGAGTATATGGCCTTTCTAACTGTTAATGATGGCAAGAATGACTATGATGTTACGGTGTTTCCAAGTGTCTATAAATATGCGAGTGGTTTTATTAAGGTTGGAGAGTTTTCTGTTATGACTCTGAAAAAGCAAATTCGCAACAATCGAGAACAATATATTTTAGAGAAGATAGCGAGCTTAAAAAATTATAATGATTATTGCTTAAATAATATAAAAATAATTTACATTATAGAAAGTAAAGATGTTTTGGAATTATTACAAGAACATAAGGCAGAAGATTCTGGTGTAGAAGTGGTATTATTCCAAAATAATAATACAGATAAAGCGCGTAAATTCCACATAGAAAATGAACAATTATTTGTTCATAAATTTTTGAATAAATTCCCTGGAAAACGTATTAAAATAGAATATTCAAAGAAATAAGAAAAAAAGAAAACAAAAAACGCACAATACAATTTTTTCACTAGAAAAAAAGTATAAAATATGATATTGTTGATAAGTAAATTTAAAAATATTAATAATTAAATTGAAAGAAGGTAAAACTAAATGAAAAAAATCGCAGTTTTGACAAGTGGTGGAGATGCACCGGGAATGAACGCAGCGGTACGTGCGGTTGTAAGAACAGCAATCTATAATGGTTTAGAAGTTTACGGAGTATATCAAGGATACAAAGGTCTAGTAGAAAATAATATTAAAAAATTAGAAGTTGGAGATGTAGGTAACATCATTAACCGTGGTGGAACAATGCTTTATTCAGCACGTCTACCAGAGTTTGCTAATCCGGAAGTAAGAAAGATTGCTATTAAAAACTTAGAAGCATTAGGTATCGATGGTCTAGTGGTAATCGGTGGTGATGGGTCATACCGTGGGGCAATGGCTTTAAGTAATGAGATGAACATCAAGACAGTGGGTGTTCCGGGAACAATTGACAACGATATTTGTTGTACGGATTACACAATAGGATTTGATACAGCGCTTAACACAATTGTGGATGCGATAGACAAAGTTCGTGATACTGCATCAAGTCATGAGCGTGCATTTATTATTGAGGTAATGGGGCGTAATGCAGGAGACTTAGCGTTATATGCTGGTATTGCAGGAGGAAGTGAGAGTCTACTTATTCCTGAGAAAAAAGAAGATCTTGAAGAAGTAGTTTCTCGTATTAAAGCAGGAGAAAGTCGTGGGAAAAGACACTCAATTATTGTCCTTGCTGAAGGAGTAATGGGTGGTCAAGAGTTAGCAGATAAACTTCAAGAACTTACTGGAGAAAAAGTTCGTGCGACTATTTTAGGGCACATCCAACGTGGTGGAACACCATCAGCACAAGATAGAGTACTAGCATCACGTTTTGGGAACTATGCAGTTCAACTTTTATTAGCGGGTGAGTCTGGACGTGCTGTAGGTATTCAAAATAATAAACTTGTAAGTACTAAGTTCCAAGACGTATTTAGTGATGTTCATAATGTTGATTTATCAATGTATGATGTATCAAAACAACTTTCAATCTAAGTATTTCTTTTGAAAACATTTTCTTTGCATAAAAACGTTGATATTTCAAGGAAAAGTTTGAAAATAAAATGAAAATACGTTAAAATAATAGGGTAAAGATAAAACTAAGAGGTAAATTAAACTATGATACAGAAAAAAACTAAAATAATTTGTACAATTGGACCTAAATCAGAATCAAAAGAAAGACTTACGGAAATGGTTGAGTTAGGAATGAACGTTTGTCGTCTTAACTTCTCGCATGGAGACTATTCTGAGCATGGTGCACGTATCCAAACGATTAAAGAAGTAAGAGAAGAGACTGGAACAAATTTAGCAATCTTATTAGATACTAAAGGGCCAGAAATCAGAACACACAACATGGAGAATGATGCGATTATCTTAGAAACAGGTAACGATGTTATCGTATCTATGACAGAAGTATTAGGAACTCCTGAAAAATTCTCTATTACTTATGGAGAATTAGTACATGATGTAAAAGCTGGAGATACCATCCTTCTTGATGATGGATTAATTGGACTAACAGTTAACTCTGTTGATTCTGAAGTGGGATTAATCTATACTACTGTTCAAAATGGTGGAGTGCTTAAAAATAAAAAAGGAGTTAATGTTCCAGGTGTTTCTACTAAATTACCAGGTATTACTCCAAAAGATGAAGAAGATATTCGTTTCGGATGTAAACAAGACATTGACTTTGTTGCTGCGTCATTCGTTCGTACTAAAGAAAATGTGTTAGAAGTTCGCCGTATTCTTAAAGAAGAAGGATGTGAACACGTTCAAATCGTTCCTAAAATCGAATGTCAAGAAGCTATCGACAATATTGATGAAATCATCGAAGTATCAGATGGTATTATGATTGCTCGTGGAGACCTTGGGGTAGAAGTTCCAGCAGAAGAAGTACCAATTATGCAAAAATCTATTATTGCTAAATGTAATGCAGCAGGTAAATTTGTAATTACGGCTACTCAAATGCTAGACTCAATGCAAAAAAATCCACGTCCAACACGTGCTGAGGTATCAGACGTAGCGAATGCAATTTATGATGGAACTGATGCAATCATGTTATCAGGAGAGTCAGCAGCAGGAGCTTATCCAATTGAATCAGTTCGTACAATGGCAACTATAGCTAAACGTACAGAAGAAATGCAAGATTACTCTCGTATTCTTAAAGACCGTTCAAGAAAAATTGTATCAAAAGATATTACAAATGCGATTGGGGTATCAGTTGGGTACACTGCATTAAATTTAGATTTACACACTATTGTAACTTATACTGAGTCAGGCCAAACAGCAAGATTAATTTCTAAATATCGTCCAAATGCTGCTATTTTAGCAGTAACTCCAAGTAAAAAGGTTGCTCGTGGGTTAAGTCTAGTTTGGGGTGTAGATGCAAAAGTTTCATCTCAAGTAACATCAACTGACGAAATGTTAGATACAGCAAAAGAAATCGCTGCAACTTCAGGTTACGCTAAAAAAGGTGATGCTATTGTAATTACTGGTGGTATTCCGGTAAATACTTCAAGAAGTAATGTAGGATCTACTAACTTCTTAAAAGTTTCGGTAGTAGACTAATAAAAAGAGGCTAGAAATTTTTAGAATTTCTAGCCTTTTAAAATTAAGAAAAAGTAGCCTTAAAGGCTACTTTTTCGTTATGTGGCACAAAATAAAATTTAGGGGAAATTATTATTTTGCACTAGACTAAAACTTGAATGCTTTAGTATTAAATTAAAAGTTTTATTTTGATATTTAGTGTCCAAAAAGAAATATATAACTATAACTAATATAGTTATAAAAATGGAAACTAAAAAATCAACAGTTATAAGAACAATCTGAAGGATTGTATGATTTATATAGATGTACCCTAATTATCTATATAAATCATATAATGATTATCATAGGTATTAGCAGATTACCAAGAATTTGTAATTTTTGTATAACTACTTTTTTGGTTATTTCAGCAATACATATTTTAGTAGTAATCTATATTAAATGTAACAAACAGTATAATTGGAAATAAATAAAAATAATATTAATTATACTAAAATATTTTAATGATAAGATTACCTTAGTAACTGTTTACAGTTTAATTGTATCAAAATGTTGGATATTGTCAAATGATAGCCGAAAAGCAACCTATATTTTATGAAATATTTTTCAAAAAAGAAGTAGAATAGATGTGTTTATTTGATAACGGTATAAAAAATGGGATAGCATTGAGCATATCCCATTTTTTATATTTTCATTAATTATCTATTTACAACATTAGGTGAATCACCAGTAGATATTACTTCAGTTGCTGCATTTAGTGCGCCTTCTACAAGGTTTTTAACCGCTGTTTCTGTGTAAAAAGCAGTATGAGGAGTATAAATAATATCATCTCTATCGATTAATTCTTGCAACACTTTATCATCAAACTCTTTGTTTGAGAAATCTTTAGGTACATAGTTTCCTTCGTTTTCATACACATCAAGGCTTGCTCCTAATAGTTTTCCGCTATCTAAGGCACGGATAACAGCTTTAGTATCAACAAGAACTCCGCGAGCAGCGTTGGCAAAGATAGCACCGTCTTTCATTTTGCTGAAGAATTCATCGTTTACCATGTGAGTATATTCTTTAGTGGCAGGAACGTGGATAGTAACTACATCAGATTGAGCTAATAACTCATCGATGCTATCTACATACTCAAGTACTTCGCGAGCAGCGTCTGATGGATATAAGTCATAACCGATAACACGACAGCCTAAACCTTTGAATAATGTCGCTGATTGGCGTCCGATGTTTCCTGTACCAAGGACACCGACAGTAAGTGTTCTAAGTTCTCTTGAAATAATATTTTTGTTCCAAGTAAAATCGTGCTTCTCTACATTGTTAAGAATTTTTTTAATGTTTCTACTAATATATAAAACCGTTGTAACTACGTGCTCTGCAATTGCATTAGGAGAGTAGCGTGGAACGTTTGTCATACTTATTCCTAATTCACGCATATATTTTATATCATGGATATCAAACCCAGCCATTCTATTTGCTATTACTTTAACACCTTGTTCTCTAGCATAGTCATAAACTTCTTTAGCGAATGGTCTATTTTGGAACATGACGATACCTTGTTTGCCATTGATTAAATGTTTTGTTTCTAGTTGAAGCTCCCCTTCGTGCAAGTCAACTTCTACATCTGGATGTTCTTTTAACCAAGCATCAACAAATGGTCTTTCGTCTTCTCTTAAATTGAATAGTGCTAATTTCATAATGTAAACTCCTTTTAATTTTATATTCTAGATGAATATTAGATTAGAATGCTGCAACAAATAGATAATTAAGAACATCTAATATTCAGCTAGCACACAATTTACTTAAAAAGTGCAACACGTTGAAACGCTTCCTTACAGCCTTTATTTTAACAGAAAAATCTATGGTGTCAACATGGAGAAAAATATAATACAGAAAATATATTTAACAAACAGAATACTCTATGAATACTTATATAAAGTAGACTGAATGAAAATATCTAATGAAAACTTAATATTTTTTAATTGGATATTGAGATGGATTATGCTAAATCATAAAGATAACTTAGAACTATATAAATATAATTTTATTTAATTAAAATATAAGTATAGAAATTAAATGATTGTTAATACAGTTGTAAGTGTGTAATATAAAATACTTTCGAGGTCTAGTTAGAAAAATATCTAAATAGTTCTTGACTTAACTTGTAAAAAGATGTATAATCTATTTAGAAGGATATCTAAATAGATTAATAATATAAAAGGGGTGATATACATGGGATGAGTGAGACTTTGAAAGCTATATCTGATCCAATTAGAAGAAATATATTAGAATTGCTAAAAGAAGAAAAGAAAAGTGCAGGAGATATTGCAGCAGAATTTCATTTAACAGGGGCGACAGTATCGTATCATTTATCTCAGTTAAAAAAAGCGGGATTAATTATGGAGAGTAAATATAAAAATTATATTTATTATGAACTTAACGCTTCTGTTTTTGAAGAAGTGCTAATGTGGATATATGAATTAGGAGGGCAAAAAAATGAAAAAAATAGATAAGAAAATGTTACTATTTGGAATTTTATTATGTTTATTGCCGATGTTGATAGGGTTTTATTATTATGATTTACTGCCTGATAAAATAGCAATTCACTTTAATATGCAAGGAAATCCTGATAACTTTGTTTCCAAAACTTGGGGTGTTGTAGGTCTTCCGCTAGTAATGGGAGCAGTATTTTTAGTTTTATCTATTGCTTTAGATGTTCAAGAGACTGGGAAAAAAGGTGCGTCTTTGGTAAAAATGATAATACCTATTATGAGTATTTTACTGCAAGGAGCATTAATCTATTACGCTCTTGATAATAATTTTGATGTAGGGAAACTAACATTGTTTACTATAGGAATAATTTTTATGGTTTTAGGGAATTATTTACCTAAAAAAGAATACTGGGGTAAATATAATTTTAATCTTTGCGGTTTAGAAAAAGGATTAGATGAGCAAAAATTTATCCGTATATATTCAAGATTTATGGTTGCAAGTGGAGTTTTGATTTTCCTTAGTGCATTTTTTGATAATCGACTTGGGATAAGTATAGTTATAATTTTTGCAATTCTATCAGCGATTTTACCATTTTATTTAGCGAAAAAATATAGAACAAAAAGTTAGGGAGAAATTTTTCATTTTTTAGAAGGTAGTAATAAAAGAGGAGATACAAAAAATGTTCCACTGAAGATTGTGCTAAAAGAATAATTTTATATACTTTAAAGATATAAAATATCAAGTTAACATAAAGTTTTAAGTAAATATTATGTAGTTTTGCTATATTAGGAATGTTGCATAAAATAGGAAGGGGAACGGAATGTTACAATTAAAAAATATTATTAAAAAATATAAAACTGGCGGCAACGAAGTTGAAGTGTTAAAGTCAGTCAATATTAGTTTTCGTGAGAGTGAGTTTGTTTCAATCTTAGGTGCTAGCGGTAGTGGTAAGACTACGTTATTAAATATTATTGGAGGTTTGGATAAATATTCTTCTGGAGACATGCTTCTTCTGGGGCGTTCAACAACGGAGTTTAAAGATCGTGATTGGGATAGTTATCGTAATGGGACTATCGGTTTTGTTTTTCAAAGTTATAATTTGATTTCTCATCTAAGTGTTCTTGAGAATGTTAAATTAGCATTATCGATATCAGGGGAATCGAATAAAGAAAATTACGCAAAGGCGAAAAAAGTGCTAGAAGATGTTGGATTGGGTGATCACATTAATAAAAAACCAAATCAACTTTCTGGTGGACAGATGCAAAGGGTAGCGATTGCGCGTGCTTTGGTGACGGAACCGAAAATTATTCTAGCTGATGAACCGACAGGAGCGCTTGATAGTAAAACAAGTGTTCAAATAATGAAACTTATTAAAGAAATAAGTAAAGAAAAATTAGTGATTATGGTTACACATAACCCAGAATTAGCTAAAACATATAGTGATAGAATCGTCCGTTTAAGAGATGGAGAAATTATTGAAGATACAAATCCATTTGTAGAGGAAACTTCTAACAGTGATTATAGTCTTAAAAAGACAGCGATGGCATTTAGTAGTGCGATAAAATCGAGTTTTAAAAACTTGCTTACGAAAAAATTCCGTACATTGATGACGATTATTGCAAGTAGTATAGGAATTATAAGTATAGGGTTAGTACTTGCTATTTCGTCAGGGATGGATAAATATATACAAACTATGCAAAATGAGAATCTATCAAATATGCCAATTATGATTAACGCAAATCAGATTAATTTTGGTTTAAGTACAGAAGATGATAGTTCTGAACAAGATGCTAAAGGTAACGAGTTGGTTCCTAAATCACGCCGTGATGTTCATAGAAACTTATATACTGCTGATGCGCTAGGGACTGGTGAAACATTTATCAACTACATTCAAAATAATGCTAAAGATTACTATTCATCTATTGATTTCGTTAAAGGGTATCAAGTTATGGCTCTTAAGAAGAATGCTAAAGGTGATGTGAGCTTGGTAAAAGATGATAAAAATATTTATAGTGGTGATAGTATTTTTGGAGTGCTACCAGAAGATAAAAATATGATTCTAAAGCAATACGAAGTTGTGAAATCTTCTGAAAGTAACTTTGAGTATCCTAAAGGCAACGAATTAGTGTTATTCACAGCGTACAATAATGAAATAGACAAAGATACGCTAAGAGCATTAGGGTTTGACGGAAATAGTAAAGTTAAGTATGACGATATTTTAGGAAAAGAATTTAGTATAGTTGATAATAATAGCTACTATAAAAAGATAGCGGATAGATTTATTCCGGCAGAAACAGATGATAAAATGTATGATGCAGGGATAAAAGTAAAAGTAGTTGCAATATTAAAAGCTAAAGATAATGTAACAAATCCGAATTTTACTTTAGGATATACACGTGAACTACAAAAAACAATGCTAGATAAAGAAGTTAAGTCGGATATTGTAGTTGCTCAACAAGCAGACAAAACTAAAAATATTATAACAGGTGAAAAAATGGATGCAGATACTGCAGAGCAGGTATTAGCTACACTAGGAGCAGATGTTGCACCAAGTTCAATTAATATTTATCCGAAAACATTTGCCGATCGTGATAAAATTGCAGAAGTAATTAATGACTTTAATAAAAAAGTTTCTGAGAAGTATGGAGCCAATAGCGCTGATTACCACAAATACAGTATTACTTACGCTGATATGGCAAAACAAATGACATCAATTATGTCTCAAATGATAAATACAATTTCATTAATTTTAACTGCGTTTGCGGGTATCTCACTAATCGTATCATCAATTATGATTGGTATTCTTACGTATGTATCTGTAGTTGAAAGAACAAAAGAGATTGGTATTTTACGAGCAATAGGAGCGCGTAAGAAAGATATTACTCGTATCTTTATTGCAGAGGCAGGGCTTGTAGGATTTGCTTCGGGAGCGATAGGAGTTCTAGTTGCAATGGGGTTAGCGATACCTATTAGTAGCTCAATCGCAAATGCCCTTAAAATAGAGAGTTTTAGTGCGAATCTAGATGTAAAAGCAATAGTAGGATTAATCCTATTAAGTTTAGTATTAACGCTTATCGCAAGTATTATCCCATCAAGAATGGCTGCGAAAAAAGATCCAGTAGAGGCGCTAAGAACAGAGTAATAAGTGGTTTATATTCATTTAAAATGAAAAGTAATAGAAATTAGCCACAGATAAGAAAAAACACCTTAAAGGTTGAACTTAAAAATTCTAACTTTTAGGGTGTTTTTTGATGGGGATTAGATATAAATATAATGGCTAGATTTAGATGATACACAAATTAAGAATATTAAAATAGATTGACACATATTTATTATCCCCGTATAATAAAATATTGTATTATAAATTAACCGATTTTTAACAGGTTGGAGAGAGGAGGATTGGATGTCGATAGAATTAGGAGTTTTTATTATTTTTATTTTTTGGCTATTTATATTTTTATTTGTTTTATATAAAGATAGGCGAAATTTATTTTTGGGAATCAGTTTTCTAGCGACCATACTTTTTCTTGCGTTATATCTAATGTTTATTGTAGGTAAGTATTCTAATGATTATCCTATTGTTTACTATATAGGTATGATAGGTTTAATAGGTATATGGTTTATTATAGTGATTTTGCCTCTTGCTATAGTGTTGATGTTCTTCTATAATTCGTTTATGATTGTTCGACGCGAAGGATTGAGATTGAGAAATCTTTTAAGTCTTGGAACGATAATTTTACTTATAGGTTATGTTGTCTGGTGGCCTAGCATTGGACGATATACATACGAAAGTATGATTTTAAATGGAATTTACATCTATGTAACTTTAGTAGTATTATATTTTATTTGTATTGGGGTATCATATTTAGCAGCAAGTACCTTAAATATTATAAACTTACTTCCTAGAAAACTTGATTATGTTGTTGTTCTAGGAGCAGGGCTAATAGGAGAGCGTGTAACACCACTGCTTGCTAGTCGCATAAGAACAGGGATAAAGATTTATAGTAAACATCCAGGTAGTAAACTTATTATGTCCGGAGGGCAAGGTGCTGATGAAGTAGTATCTGAAGCTTTTGCCATGAAAAGTTATGCACTTGAACAAGGAGTTTCTGAGAAAGATATAATTATGGAAGATAAGTCGACTAATACTGAAGAAAATATTAAATTTTCAAAAAGGCTTATGAAAGATGCTAACTCGCGCTTCGCCTTGGTCACTAATTATTATCATGTTTATAGAGCATTAGTTCTTGCGAAAACTTTAGGTTTTAGATGTATTGGTTACGGAGCTCCAACAAAATTTTATTTCACTCTTAATGCGTTTATTCGTGAATTTATAGGGTATTTATATTTAAAAAGAAAGGTGCATTCTGTAGTGATAGTTAGCTTAACGATATTATTTATATTAGCAGCAGTAGCAGTAGAAATATATTATCGAATCAATTTTGGTGGAGGACCAGCATTAAAAAATTAAAGAAATATAAAATTCTGAAACTAGAAATAGTTTTGGAATTTTTTTATGTTTATAGTATAATGGGATAAAGATTAGAAGCTAGTGCATAATGAGATAAGTGAGGATAAATATTTTGAAAGATCATAATTATTATATGGAGATGGCATTGGAAGAAGCACGGTGTGCCTATCAAAAAGGGGAAGTACCTGTAGGAGCGGTTTTAGTTATAGATGACGAGGTAGTGGCAAAGGCTCATAATACCCGAGAAGCTAGTCAACAAGCATTAAATCATGCGGAGATGTTGGTTATAAAAGAGGCGTGCGAGAAAATAGGTTTTTGGAGATTGGATAATAGTTATCTTTATACGACAGTAGAGCCCTGCGTCATGTGTAGCGGTGCGATTGTCCAAGCTCGAGTAGAAAATGTGATATACGGTGCAGCTGATGTTAAATATGGTTGTTGTGGCAGTTGTATTGATTTAGTTGCGAATAATAAATTTAACCATCAAGCACATATAATTTCAGGAGTATTAGAAGAAAAGTGCGCAGCACTTATGAAAGATTTCTTTAGGGAACTACGTGATAGGAAAAAATAAATAATATTTTTTCAGATGTATTCCTTAAAAGATTATAATTATAAAATAATAAAAAATAGTAATAAATAAATATAATAACGATAAATTTATTCTTAAATAAACTTATCGTTGTTTTTAATTTAAAGTCTATTAAAGTAAAGAAAATTAGATAATAAAAATAAAATATATTGTAAAACTAAAAAAACAAAAAATTATATCTTTATTTTATATTTTCACTATCTTTATTTTAAGAAATTTGATACAATGAGAGTAGAAAGTAAAAGAGGAATTTTGATGAAAATAGAGAATGTTATAAAGAAATTTAAAGACGAAGACATTTACCTTTGTCCGAAGTGTTTAAAGCAATCTAAGATACAAAATATAAGTCTAGTTTGTGAAAATAATCACCAATATGATTTTTCGAAAAAGGGTTATATTCATCTTATAAATAATTATAAAGCGACAAAATATAGTATGGAATTATTTGAAGCCCGAAGTGTGATTTTTAAGGGGGAGTTTTACAAAGAGGTATTTCTTGAGTTAGGAAAACTTGTAGAAAAATATTCTAAGGATGTTTTAATAGATGCTGGATGCGGTGAAGGATATTATATTAGGCAACTAAAAGAGATATTTCCTGAGAAATATTTTTTCGGACTTGATAATAGCAAGGCGGCGATAGAACTTGCGGTAAAAGAGGATAAATTAAATCCGTATATGTTAGCGAATATTGGACCACTACCTTTTCAAGATAATAGCGTGTCGTGTATTTTAAATATTCTTACACCTGCTAACTATAATGAGTTTTTTAGGGTATTAGGAGAAGAAGGGTATTTAATCAAAATAATACCTAATACGGATTATTTAAGGGAAATCCGTGAGTCAATGGGAGTAAAGGAATATAAAAATACTGAAACAGTAAATCTTATTAAAGAAAACTGCACCATAATAGAGCGTGTTAGGGTAAATAAAATGTACGAACTGGATGAGTATTTGGCGGAGAATTTTTTCAAGATGACACCATTAACATTTTCCAAAGATGTATCAAAAGAAGATATAAAAAAATTAAAGAAAATAACTATAGATTTAGAGATTTTAGTTTGTAAAAAATATAATGGACATTTTTATTAACAAAGGGGGAATTTTTTATGAATACTAAAGATTATGATCGAGTTGTTGAAGTGAAAAAATATGTAAAAAAACCATGGCCTACGAATTGTCTTGATTTTTCGTTAAGAGAAGGCGATATGTATCTTATGAGAGAGGCTAGTATTCGTCAGACGAATTATTACCTTTGCGAAAAAGATGGGAAAACTTATCTAATAGATAGTGACAAACACAAGGATGAGATAGATTGGGTAAATCTAGCTAAGTTCATCGAAGTAGAAATAGATGATTCTGTGTACAGAAGATATAGAGTATTGAAGTAAATTGACAATTAAATAGATTCCGATGTAAAAGCGTGTAATGGCTCTAGAAGAAATAGTCTAGAGATTTAAAGGAGAAAAATCATGTACGTAGCATACGATAGTAAAGATGAAGTTTGGAACGCCTTAGATGATAAGATAGAAAAAGAAAAAGAGTATCATTGCCCAATCTGTGGAGGAAAGGTTATTTTTAAACAAGGTAAAAAAATTCAGTCTCATTTTGCTCATGCTAAAAATTGCTCATGCCAATATGAAACGTATAAAAAAGAGAGTAAGGAGCATTTAGAGACGAAAAGAGATCTTTACGAGCATTTTATGAAAAAATATCGCAATGTAGAAGTGGAACATATTTTTAAAGTAGGAGAAAATACTATCCAAATAGCAGATGTATTTATAAAGGATAAGAATGTCGCTTTTGAATATCAGCGCTCCGTAATACCTTATGAAGCGATAAAAGAACGTACAAAAGGTTATGAAAAAGCAGAATTGCGTCTGATTTGGTTAATAGATACAAATAAGTTTGTAAAAACACTTAAAACATATGACGGTATTAGTTATATACGCTATGCACCGTTTGTGGATACTTTTCTAAATTATTATCAAGGTAAGATATTTTTCTACGGTTGGGATAATCTCAATAAAAAGTTTGAATTCTATCAAATTTGGGCACATAATCTTAAAAAAAGAAATGCTATTTGTATAAAGACCAGCTTTGATATTGATGAATTTGATATACCTTTAGGTTTAAAGTTACTTGATAAAGATTTGACATCTAAGTTGTATCCTGAAGATATTGAAAATTACGTATATGAACAGATTAAATACGATAAAACTGTAAAAAATAAAATTCTAAGTATGTTTTATAATCAGCATATAGAGTTAAATAATATTCCGAATGTTATTGGGATAAATATGCTTGAACAAATACTTATAAAAACACCGCTTATCTATTGGCAAGGAATGATGTATAAATTTTTTAAAGAAGGAAAAACTTATCCTGAACTTATACGCATAATGAATAATATTATTGAGTTTAAAGATAATATTTATATAAACAATATTCAACAGGGAGAGATTTTCTTGAAAGTATTTAAACAATACTATAGAGAATTAGTTGCGAAAGAGAATTAAGGGGAATATATTATGGAAGAGTCTTGTAGGAAACTATCAGATATAGAAAAAAAGATATTATTGTCGTTATTAGCGATAGAAAAAGTTACTACTTTGAAAATACATAAAATACTTAAAGACTTAGGCTGTATAGAAAAATTCTCGGAGTTGACCTTAGAGGGGTTTAGGGTCTATTTTGGAGATAATGCAGAAGAAGTCTATGAGAAATTTAGTAATAATATAAAATTTGACTTTGTTAGTTACTTTGATTTCTATAATGTGAAATGTATCTTTTGTGATGATGTTTATTATCCGCAAGATTTTTTCAGACTATATGACTATCCATTTGTTATTTTTTATAGAGGAAACAAAGATTTATTATTATTTAAAAGAAAAATGTCAATTGTGGGCAGTAGAAATAATACTTCATATTCAGATACTGCGTTAAAAATTATTGTGCCACATTTGATAGATAATAATTTTGTTATAGTTAGTGGCTTGGCATCCGGAGTTGATAGTTTGGCTCATCAAGCAGCTGTAGAAAGCAAGGGATATACAATAGGAGTAATAGCTCAAGGACATAATATTGTTTATCCTGAACAAAGTAGAGAGTTATACAGACAATTAGAGGCTAATCATCTTATAATATCGGAGTATTTTCCGACTTCTCCGATAAGGAAATACAAATTTTTGGAAAGAAATAGGATTGTAGCAGGGCTTTCAAAAGCACTTTTGGTAACAGAAGCGGCACAAAGAAGTGGTACGCAACGAACGATAGATTTTGCTTTAGACTTAGGAAATTCTGTATTTTGTTTGCCGGGAAGATTTGGTGATAAGATGAGTTGGTCGATGAATGAATATATAAAAGAGGGGGCGATATTAGTTAATAAATTAGAGGATTTTGGTAGTGAGCTAGGATTTTAGTAAAAATATTTGAGAGGATGATTCAAATGACAGATATTTTATTTATTAATCCACTAGGTTGGGATAATATTATCTGGGCGAGAGTCACAGAGCAAATTCCAAACAAAACCTTTGATTTTATTGAATTTACAGAAGAGAGTTTTAAATCTATATCAAAAAAAGAAATTGAACAGGTTCTATTGAATAAAATGACAAGAGTAAAAAGAGGGGGCTATATAGTAGCGGCTTCTTATGGTACGGTTGTTTTGCTTAATGGGTTGGAAATTTTTAGTGAATACCTTGATGGGGTTAATCTTATTGTCATCGAGGGGCTAGAACCTATACCTCCGAAATCAGTTTTAAAAACATATTTTGAACCAGAGATAAAGTTTACTAGTAAAGAAGAATATTTATCAAAGACACTTAGTGAAAAAGAAATGCAAGACGGTTTTTTGGTTGAGCTGCTTTTAAGGAAGCTCAAAAAAGAAGGTAGTAAATATGTTATGAAACCAGGGATAAAAATAGAGTATGATTATTTATCTTTATACGCTGGAATAAATAATTTGGAGTTGCTAAAAAAATGTAGATTGATTTTCCATAAAATTACTATATTTTCATATTTCAAATTAGTAGCTGCAAATTATATACAAATAGAGGAGGATGATCACCTGCTAATGGTGACAAAACCGCAGATGATTTTAAGGATTTTATTAGGGAATTAGAAAATTATGTTAAAGAAAGTAGATAGAAAGATTTTTCCGAGAAGAGTTATTAAAAGAAAGGAATATATACTTCTTGAGAAATATAAGGAAATATAGTAAAAGGTAGTTAATTAATAAGATTAGCTACTTTTTACTATATGAAGTTTCTGAATAATGTAATTAGGAGGGGGCTATGAAAAAGATATTGTTATATATATTGAGTATAGTAAGTTTGTGTGGAGTTATTTTTCTTGGTATTTATTATTTAACGTTAGGAGATAAAGAGGGGGGAGTTCTAGAAAGTAAAAAGAAAAATCCAAATGTGAAAACTGCTCGTGTGGTAGCTAATGGCGATATTCTTTGTCATGATGCACTTTATTATACTGCGAAAAAGGGTGATGGGAGTTATGATTTTAATCAATTTTTTGAGTACGTTAAACCATGGATAGAGGAAGCTGATTTAGCGATAGGAGATTTTGAGGGGACTATTAGCGATAAGCATCCGCTAGCTGGATATCCTTTGTTTAATGCTCCTATCGAAATAGCAGATACAATAAAAGATTTAGGGTATGATGTTGTTGATTTAGCTCATAATCATATATTAGATTCGGGGTTATATGGTGTGAAATATACAGCAAAAACCTTTAAAGACAGGGGGTTAGATGTTATAGGTGTTCATGTTGATAAAAAGCATTCAGAAGATAGATTACTGATAAAAGAAGTTAATGGTATTAAAATAGCGATTTTGGCGTATTCTTATGGATATAATGGTATGGATGCAAATCTGACGAAGGAAGAACGAAATAATTATTTGGCAGACCTTGATGAAGAAAAAATGAAGGAAGAGATACAACGAGCTGAAAAAGAAGCGGATGTCACTATAGTAATGCCTCAGATGGGGATTGAGTATGAATTGCAGCCTACAGAAGAACAAAAAGTTCTTTATCGTAAGATGATAGATTGGGGAGCGGATGTAATTTTTGGAGGGCATCCTCATGTTGTTGAACCTGCAGAAGTTCTTGAAAAAGATGGGGATAAAAAATTTATAATTTATTCTATGGGGAATTTTATTTCTAATCAACGTCTGGAGAGAATGGATAATAAATGGCCGGAGCGAGGGTTGTTAATGGATGTTACATTTGAAAAGTCTAATGATAAAACGATAATAAAAACTGTAAAAGCTCATCCAACGTTAGTTTATTCAAAACTTAATGGTAGATGTATAAATGGTATAGCTTTATATGATTATAAAGTTATGATATTAGAAGATTTTATTGACGGTGGAAAGCATCGTGATAAGTTGGATGAAAAGGTGAAGAAAAAAGTAGATATTGCTTATAAAGAGATGATGGAGCACGTGAATTTGAAGTGGTAAAACTCTTTTGTCGAAAGTCTTTTGTTTGATAATAGTTCTCAAATATAGTAAAATTATCTACCTAATGACTTATAGAAGGAGAAGATTTGATGATAGAGTTTTTTGATGTAATTAGAAATAGAAGATCGGTGAAATACTTTGATAGTAGTGTAAAAATAGAGCGTGAAGAAATTTTAGAAATGTTAGATGAGGCTAATATTTCTCCATCATCGTGCAATTTTCAACCATGGAGATATATTGTAGTTGATACGCCTGAAGGAAAAGAAAAGCTAGCTAATGCAAACTATAATTTAACGCAAAATGAAACATCAGCGGCTATGATTATAGTTTTAGGTGATTTAAACTATTTTGATAAATTTGATACTATATATAATGAAGAAGTGAAACAAGGTCATATGACTGAGGAAATAAAAGAATCATTTAAACAAGGTGTGGGCAAAATGGTTGAAAGTCTATCACAAGATATAAAAAGAGAATTAGTTTACTTTGATTGTGGAATTTGGACAATGCAATTTGCTAATATAGCTCACGCTAAAGGATATGATACTAATATCATCGGCGGATTTGAAAGAGATAAAGTTTCGGAACTATTTGATTTAGACGAAAACTTAATGCCGGTAATGTTAATTGCTCTGGGTAAAAAAGAAAGAGATGGACGTCCGTCTACGCGTATGAGCGCTAAAGATTTGGTAAGATTTGAATAATAGAAAAGTTGCTTAATAATGCTGTATTGGTAAGAAGATTGTACTTCTGTACAGATTAATGTTAAGCAATTTTTTATTATATTGCTGGCATATTATTTTGAAAAAATGAATTAACATTATAAAATATATAGTATATAATTGGAAGGAGAACTATATTGAAAAAACTAGAAGCGGTAATTTTTGATTTTGATGGGACAATAGTAGATACAGAAAAAGTCTACTTTGAGAATATGCGTGATTTAACGAGTGAGATGCTAGGGAAAACTCTTGATAAAATGGATTATATCGAAAATGTTTCGGGAACTAATGAAGAAACAAGTAGAAGATATTATAATAAACGATTTGGTATGTCAGACGATGATTATGATAAGTTTGAAGAGGAAATTACTAGACGTATTATAAAAAATTATCATAATGCACCTGTTTTGCCAGGTATAGCTGAAGTCATGGAATATTTACATGAGATAGGCGTTAAAATGGCAGTAGCATCTAATGGTAAGGAAGAACACATTAGAACAGGGTTGCAAAAAAAGGGGTTTGAGAAGTATATTGGGGCGATTGCTACGAGAGAAGAAGTAGAGAACCCAAAGCCTGCGTCAGATGTGTATCTATTGGCTGCTAGAAAATTAGGTGTAAAAATAGAAAACTCAATAGCTATTGAAGATTCTAAACCAGGAGCATTAGGAGCAAGTAAATCTGGAGCAACATTAATCTTGCAGACTAATGAGATTACAAAGTATATGGACTTTAGTGAAGTTCAATATGCGTATAAAGATGTTGATTTATTAGAAACTATAAAAAATGTAGTAGAAGATAAGTAATATAGAAGAAATTTATAAAAAGATGCGACGGAGGTAGTTCTAATGTATATATCGAATCTAAAAATTAAAGAAGGGTTTACTGCTGATGCTACGACTCCCCTTGGTGGGAAGTATTCTATGAGAATAGAAGAAGAGTTTGATGGGCCAATGGAAATTTTCACTGTTGCTTACAACGGTTGTATAAGTATGTGTGCTAAAGGTTATTTTGTTAGAACTTATGGTTTAATGGATTTATCGGTGGAGACAGAATTAAAGGTAGACTATGATAATAAAATAATTATAGCTAATGTTTATGTTGATAGAACGGAAGAAGAATTAAGTTCAAAAGATAGAGAAGGTGTATTGGAAAATATTAAATTAAGATGTAAAGTTTCTCATCTTCTGTCTAGCGAACTAAAAATTCAATATAATATATTACCTTTTAAAAAATAGATTTTTTTAGAAAAAACTTAGAGTGGAAACTCTAGGTTTTTTATTATATCTATGAAAAAAGTTTGTTATGCTTTGTGTGAGAATTTTAAAAATAAAAAGCTATAATAGATTTTTTTCTTCTATATTAATGTAATATTTCTGAGGTGAAAAATTTTAAGAGGAAAAGCTCTAAAAAACAGAAAACACATTCATTAATTTTTTTTAGTTTTTTTCGACAAAACTCTTGCAATATCTAGAATAACAATGTATAATAATGAATGTTGGTCTGTAAAAGACTTGCGTTGAAGCGAAAGGTTACTGACACGCCCGGCCGCTTTGCCATGGCATGGCGTGCTGGAGAACTTTCGTGGAGAAGTTGCTACTAGATAGCAGCGAATAAATGTATAGGAGGAGAAATGATGGCAAAACAAAAAATTCGTATTCGTCTAAAAGGATATGATCACAGATTAGTGGATCAAAGTGCAGAGAAAATTGTTGAAACTGCAAAACGTTCTGGAGCAAAAGTTTCTGGGCCAATCCCATTACCAACAGAAAAAGCAGTATACACAATTTTACGTTCAGTTCACATTTATAAAGATAGCCGTGAACAATTCGAACAACGTACACACAAACGCCTAATCGATATTATTGAACCAACACAAAAAACAGTTGACGCTTTAATCAGCTTAAACTTACCATCAGGTGTTGACATCGAATTAAAATTATAATTATAGGAGGTGACTTTCGATGACCAAAGGTATCTTAGGAAGAAAAGTAGGTATGACTCAAATCTTCGCTGAAAATGGAGAATTAATTCCAGTAACAGTAGTTGAAGCGAAAGGTAACGTCGTATTACAAAAGAAAACAGAAGAAGTTGAAGGATACAACGCAATCCAATTAGGATTTGATGATAAACGTCCTTACGATAAAGAACGTAAAGATCGTTTAGTAAAAGTTGCGAACAAACCTGAACAAGGTCACGCAGATAAAGCTAACACTGCTCCAAAACGTTTCGTACGAGAAATCAGAGATGCAGATGTAGCTAGTTATGAAGTAGGTCAAGAAGTCCAAGTTGATATTTTTGCAGCAGGGGACTTAGTTGACGTAACAGGAGTAAGTAAAGGTAAAGGATTCCAAGGGGCGATTAAACGTCATGGACAAAGTCGTGGACCAATGGCTCACGGTTCTCGTTACCACCGCCGTCCTGGGTCAATGGGGCCTGTAGCACCTAACCGTGTATTCAAAGGTAAAGCATTACCAGGTCAAATGGGTGGAGTTACAGTTACTACTCAAAACTTAGAAATCGTAAGCGTAGACGTAGAAAACGGACTAATCCTAGTTAAAGGATGTATTCCAGGATCTAAGAAAAGCTTCGTAAAAATCCAATCAGCAGTTAAATCTGGTAAATAATCGGAAAATATACGGAAGGAGGAAATTAGATAATGCCACAATTAGATTTATTTAAACAAGACGGTACTAAAGTTGGTGCAGTTGAAGCTAATGATGCAGTATTCGGAATTGAACCAAATCAACACGTTTTATTCCAAGCTGTAACTTTACAAAGAGCATCACTTCGTCAAGGTACACACAAAACAAAAGGACGTTCTGAAGTTTCAGGTGGTGGTCGCAAACCATGGCGTCAAAAAGGAACAGGTCGTGCTCGTCAAGGATCTATCCGTTCACCACAATGGCGTGGAGGTGGAATTGTATTCGGACCTACACCACGTAGCTATAGCTTCAAAATGCCACGTAAAATGCGTCGTTTAGCATTACGTTCTGCTTTATCTTCTAAAGTAGCGGCTAACGAAGTATTTGCATTAGAAACATTAACATTTGATTCAATCAAAACTAAAAACTTTAAAGAAATGTTATCAAACCTTAGCCTAGAGAAAAAAGTATTATTCGTAGTTACTGAACTAGAAGAAAATACTGTTTTATCAGGAAGAAATATTCCAGGAGTTGAATTTGTAGAAACTACTGGACTTAACGTATTAGATATCTTAGGAAGCAACAAAGTTGTATTCACTAAAGATGCATTAGAAAAAGTTGGGGAGGTATTAGCATAATGGAAGCACGCGATATTATCAAACGCCCAGTATTAACTGAAAAAAGTTATTTATTAATGCAAGAAAATAAATACACTTTCCTAGTAGACACACGCGCTCACAAAACTCAAATTAAACAAGCTATCGAAGAAATCTTCGGAGTTAAAGTTGAGAAAGTAAACGTAATGAACTACAAACCAAAATTCCGTCGTGTTGGAAGATACGGTGGATACACTAACAAACGTAGAAAAGCTATCGTTAAGTTAGCAGCAGGACAAACAATCGAAGGATTATTCGCATAGGATAATCGTTAAAACCACTAAGGAGGAAAAATGACAAATGGCAATTAAAGTATACAAAGCTATTACTAATGGTCGTCGTAACATGACTTCATTAGACTTTGCAGAAATTACAACTAACAAACCAGAAAAGTCATTATTAGCGCCGCTACCGAAAAAAGCGGGAAGAAATAACCAAGGTAAAATTACTGTTCGTCACCACGGTGGAGGACATAAAAAACAATACCGTATTATTGACTTCAAGAGAAATAAAGACAATGTACCAGCGAAAGTTGCTACAATCGAGTATGATCCAAACCGTTCAGCAAACATCGCTCTATTACACTATGTAGATGGAGAAAAAAGATACATCATTGCTCCTAAAGAATTACAAGTAGGACAAATCTTAGTATCAGGTGAAGGTGCTGATATCAAAGTTGGTAATGCATTACCATTAGCAAATATCCCTGTAGGGACATTAATCCACAACATCGAACTTAAACCTGGGAAAGGTGGACAATTAGTACGTTCAGCTGGAGCAAGTGCTCAAGTACTTGGTAAAGAAGGTAAATACGTACTTGTACGTCTTAAATCAGGAGAAGTAAGAATGATCTTAGCAACTTGCCGTGCAACAATTGGAGAAGTTGGTAACGAACAACACGGATTAGTTAATATCGGTAAAGCCGGTAGAACTCGTTGGTTAGGTAAAAGACCTACTGTACGTGGATCTGTAATGAACCCGAACGATCACCCACACGGTGGTGGTGAAGGACGTACTTCAATCGGACGTAAATCACCAATGTCACCATGGGGTAAACCTACACTTGGTAAGAAAACTCGTTCTAAAAAAGCTCGTTCAAACAAATTCATCGTACGTGCTAGAAACAAATAATAAAACGAAACAAAGGTCGGCTGGTGAGGAGCAAGTGCTCTTTACCACAACCTTAAGTATGCAAAGTATCGGAAAGGAGATAACACAATGGCTCGTAGTTTAAAAAAAGGACCATTCGCTGATCACCACTTATTAGCAAAAGTTGAAAAAATGAGCGAACAAGAGAAAAAACAAGTAATCAAAACTTGGTCTCGTCGTTCAACAATCTTCCCAACATTCATAGGACTTACTTTTGCAGTATATGACGGAAGAAAACATGTACCTGTATATGTGACTGAAGATATGGTAGGACACAAATTAGGTGAATTCGCACCAACAAGAACTTACAAAGGTCATGCAGCAGACGACAGAAAAACAAGAAGATAATAATTTAGAAATAAAAATCAAGGAGGCACATTCATGGAGTCAAAAGCAATCGCTAAGACAGTCCGCATTGCTCCTCGTAAAGTAAGACTAGTATTAGACTTAGTACGCGGAAAAAAAGTGGGCGAAGCATTAGGAATTTTAGAATTCACAACTAAATCAGCTTCTTTACCAGTAGCTAAAGTAATTAAATCAGCTGCTGCTAACGCTGAACATAACTATGGAATGAATGTAGAAGACTTAGTAGTATCACAAGCATTTGCAAATGAAGGACCAACTCTTAAAAGATTCCGTCCAAGAGCAAAAGGTGCTGCAAGTTCAATTAACAAAAGAACAAGTCACATCACTATCGTTTTAAGTGACAACAAATAATAAAAATTAAGAATTATAAGCTAAACTAATTAAAGGAGGCTACAAACTGTGGGTCAAAAAGTACATCCAATAGGCTTACGTGTTGGAGTTATTCGTGATTGGGATTCAAAATGGTATGCTGAAAAAGATTTCGCAACTAACCTACACGAAGATTTCAAAATCCGTGAGTTCATCAGTAAACAATTAAAAGATGCTTCAGTTTCTAAAGTTGAAATTGAAAGATTTGATAAGAAAGTAAATATTTCAGTACACACTGGTAAACCAGGTATGGTAATCGGTAAAGGTGGATCTGAAATCGATAAATTAAGATTAGAATTAAACAAATTAACTGGAAAAAGAGTACACATTAATGTAGTTGAAATCAAAAAAGTTGATATCGACGCTAAATTAGTAGCTGAAAACATTGCTCGTCAATTAGAAGCTCGTGTATCATTCCGTCGTGCTCAAAAACAAGCTATCCAAAGAGCTATGAGAGCAGGAGCTAAAGGAATCAAAACTCAAGTATCAGGTCGTCTAGGTGGAGCAGATATCGCTCGTGCAGAACACTACTCAGAAGGTTCAGTGCCTCTACATACATTAAGAGCAGACATCGACTACGCTCACGAAGAAGCAGATACAACTTATGGTAAACTTGGAGTTAAAGTTTGGATTAACCGTGGTGAAGTATTACCAACTAAGAAATCTGAAAAAGGAGGTAACTAATTTATGTTAATGCCTAAACGTGTTAAATATCGTCGTCAACACAGACAATCAACAAAAGGTAAATCTAAAGGCGGAAATGTAGTAGATTTCGGTGAATATGGTTTACAAGCTACTACTGCAGCAAGAGTTACTTCTCGCCAAATCGAAGCTGCGCGTATAGCGATGACTCGTTATATGAAACGTGGTGGTAAAGTTTGGATCAAGATCTTCCCTCACATGCCTTACACTAAAAAACCATTAGAAGTTCGTATGGGATCTGGTAAAGGTGCAGTTGAAGGATGGGTTGCAATCGTTAAACCAGGTAGAGTGATGTTCGAAGTTGCTGGAGTAAGTGAAGAAGTTGCACGTGAAGCTCTAAGACTTGCATCTCACAAGTTACCTGTTAAATGTAAATTTGTAAAACGTGAAGAAACAGGTGGTGAAGCATAATGAAAACAAATGAATTCAAATCAATGATTAGAGAATTAACTTCACAAGAGTTAGAAACAAAAATCAAAGAATTAAAAGAAGAGCTTTTCAACTTACGCTTCCAATTGGCAACTGGTCAATTAGAAAATACAGCTCGTATTAGTCAAGTTAGAAAATCAATCGCTCGTATGAAAACTGTTATTCGCGAAAGAGAATTAGCGAATAAATAATATAGGAGGCAAACATGACTGAGAGAAATGATAGAAAAGTTTACGTTGGAAAAGTAGTTTCAGATAAAATGGATAAAACTATCACAGTTTTAGTTGAAACTTACAAAAAACACCCTCTATACGGTAAACGTGTAAAATATTCTAAAAAATTCAAAGCACATGATGAAAACAATGTTGCTAAATTAAATGATATCGTTAAAATAATGGAAACTCGTCCATTATCTGCAACTAAAAACTTCCGTTTAGTAGAAGTAGTAGAAGAAGCAGTTATAATCTAAGAAAACTAGGATAAACCCTAAGAAGGAGGCAAAAAGCGCATGATTCAACAAGAAACACGCTTAAAAGTGGCTGATAACTCAGGAGCAAAAGAAGTTTTAACAATTAAAGTTCTAGGTGGTTCAGGACGTAAAGTTGCTAACATTGGTGACGTAATTGTATGTTCTGTTAAGAAAGCAACACCAGGTGGAGTTGTTAAAAAAGGTGAAGTAGTTAAAGCCGTAATCGTTCGTACAAAAACAGGAGCTCGTCGTAACGACGGTTCATATATTAAATTTGATGAAAATGCTTGTGTAATTATCCGTGATGATAAGAGCCCACGTGGTACACGTATTTTCGGACCAGTTGCTCGTGAATTAAGAGACGGTAACTACATGAAAATCGTATCACTAGCTCCAGAAGTATTATAATAAAAAGTACAGTAAAGAAGGAGGTTAACAAGAAATGTTCATTAAAAAAGGTGATAAAGTTGTAGTAATTACTGGTAAAGACAAAGGTAAAGTTGGAACAGTAATTGAAGCACAACCTAAAAAAGATCGTGTTGTTGTAGAAGGTGTTAACATCATTAAAAAACACGTTAAAAATTCACAAGATGCACCTCAAGGTGGAATCGTTGAGAAAGAAGCAGCAATTCACGTATCAAACGTAATGTTACAAGATCCTGAAACTGGAAAAGCAACAAGAGTACGTTTCGAAGAAAAAGATGGTAAGAAAGTACGTATCGCTGTAAAATCAGGAAAAGAAATATAATAATAGTTGAAGAAAGGAGGCACTATTTTAGATGGCTCGTTTAGAAGATAAATTTAAATCTGAGATAACAAAAGAATTAATGACAAAATTTGAGTACAGCAGTGTAATGCAAGTACCAAAAATTGAAAAAATCGTAATTAACATGGGTGTAGGTGACGCAGTTCAAAACTCTAAAGCCCTAGACAACGCAGTAGCCGAATTAGCTTTAATTTCTGGTCAAAAACCATTAGTAACAAGAGCTAAAAAATCAATCGCTACTTACAGACTTCGTGAAGGTATGCCTATCGGTGCAAAAGTTACTTTACGTGGAGAAAGAATGTATGAATTCTTCGACAAATTAGTAACAGTAGCACTTCCACGTGTACGTGACTTCCACGGTGTTTCTAAAAAAGCATTCGATGGTCGTGGTAACTACACATTAGGTGTTAAAGAACAATTAATTTTCCCTGAAATTGATTATGATAAAGTAAGTAAAGTACGTGGTATGGACATCGTAATAGTAACTACAGCTAACACAGATGAGGAAGCTCGTGAGTTATTAGCACAATGTGGAATGCCATTCGCAAAATAAGAAAGGTGAGGTAACTAACACATGGCTAAAAAAGCAATGGTAGAGCGTGAATTAAAACGCCAAAAATTAGTTGATAAATATGCAGCTAAAAGAGCGGAATTAAAAGCTAAAGGTGATTACATCGGACTTAGCAAACTTCCTAAAAACTCAGCTCCAGCTCGTTTACACAATCGTTGTAGCATAACTGGACGTCCTCACGGATACATTGGGAAATTTGGTATCAGCCGTATTAAATTCCGTGAATTAGCTTATAAAGGACAAATTCCTGGAGTTAAAAAAGCAAGTTGGTAATATATTAGTAGAAGAAAGGAGGATTTATCCTAATGACAATGACAGATCCTATCGCAGATATGCTAACACGTATTCGTAATGCTAACATGGTTAAGCACGAATCATTAGAACTACCTGCGTCAAATATTAAAAAGCAAATTGCAGAAATATTAAAACAAGAAGGTTTTATCAGCGATGTAGAATACATTGAAGATAACAAACAAGGAAAATTAAAACTTACTCTTAAATACTCAAAAGGTGAAAGAGTTATTAAAGGAATTAAAAGAATTTCTAAACCTGGATTACGTGTTTATGCTAAAGCAGATGAACTGCCAAGAGTATTAAACGGTCTAGGAATAGCAATCGTGTCAACTTCAAACGGAGTTGTAACAGATAAAGTTGCTCGTAAAAACAATACAGGTGGAGAAGTATTAGCTTACATCTGGTAATATTATAAGGAGGTGCCAATTAAATGTCACGTATAGGTAATAAAGTTATTACAATACCTGCAGGTGTTGAAGTTAACTTAGATGATAACTTCGCAACAGTAAAAGGACCTAAAGGTGAATTAAAACAACAATTTGATAAAGACATGACTTTCAACGTTGAAGGTAACGAAATCACAGTAGTACGTCCATCAGACTCTAAACGTCACCGTACAGTACATGGAACAACTCGTGCTATCTTAGCAAACATGATCGAAGGTGTTTCAGCTGGATTCAAAAAAGAACTTGAATTAATCGGGGTTGGATACCGTGCTCAAATGCAAGGTAAAAAATTAGTACTAAGTGTTGGATATTCTCACCCAGTTGAATTTGAAGAAATCGAAGGAATTAAATTAGGTGTTGAAGGAAACACTAAAGTTAGTATCGAAGGTATTAACAAAGAAGTAGTAGGACAATATGCAGCAAAAGTTCGTGCAGTACGTCCTCCAGAACCTTATAAAGGTAAAGGTATTCGCTACGTTGGTGAATATGTACGCCGTAAAGAAGGAAAAACTGGTAAATAATAGATAACAGAAAGGAGTGTTTCAAATATGATTACGAAACTTGATAAAAATAAAGTTCGTAAAAAAAGACACGCAAGAGTACGTGTTAAAGTTCAAGGGACTCCAGAAGTTCCACGTTTAAACGTATACCGTTCAAACACAAACATTTACGCACAAATTATTGATGACACTAAAGGTGTTACATTAGCACAAGCTTCTTCATTAAAACTTGAAAATGTTTCTAAATCAAGTGTGGAAGCAGCTAAAGAAGTTGGTAAATTAATCGCAGAAGTAGCTAAAGAAAAAGGAATTGAAAAAGTTGTTTTCGACCGTGGAGGATACTTATATCACGGACGTGTTAAAGCATTAGCTGAAGCAGCACGTGAAAACGGACTTGTATTCTAATAAAGGAGGGAAATAAGTAGATGCGTCAAGAAGAAATCAAAAAAGAATTTGAAGAACGCGTAGTTGCCATTCGTCGTGTAGCTAAAGTTGTTAAAGGTGGACGTCGTTTCCGTTTCTCTGCTTTAGTAGTAGTAGGTGACAAAAATGGTCGCGTAGGAGTTGGTACTGGTAAAGCTCAAGAGGTACCAGATGCAATCAAAAAAGCAGTAGAAGCTGCAAAACACAACTTAATTACTGTACCAGTAGTTAACGGAACAATACCTCACGAAATCATCGGACAATTCGGAGCAGGTTCAGTATTAATTAAACCAGCTGCACCTGGTACAGGGGTTATCGCTGGTGGGCCAGTTCGTGCCGTATTAGAATTAGCAGGTATTTCAAATATCTTATCAAAATCTCTAGGTTCAAACACACCAGTAAACATGGTTCGTGCTACACTTGAAGGATTAACAAGATTACAAACAGTTGAACACGTAGCAGCTTTACGTGGTAAATCTGTAGAAGAATTATTAGGATAAGAGGAGGGAAAAGAACATGACATTAAAAGTAACCCTAACTCGTAGTACTATTGGTCGTCCAAAGAATCAAAGAAAAGTTGTTGAAGCTCTTGGTCTTAAAAAAATGAACCAAACAGTAGAACACAAAGATAACGCTGCGATTCGTGGAATGATTAATAAAGTTTCACACTTAGTAACAGTAGAAGAAAAATAATTATTAATACAAGGAGGTGCTAGTCTAAATGAAATTACATGAATTACAACCAGTTGAAGGTTCTCGTAAAGAACGTAACAGAGTAGGTCGTGGGATTGGATCAGGAAATGGTAAAACTTCAGGACGTGGTCAAAAAGGACAAAAAGCACGTAGTGGTGGTGGAGTTCGCCCAGGATTTGAAGGTGGACAAAACCCATTATTCAGACGTATTCCAAAACGTGGATTTAACAACGTAAACAGAAAAGAATTTGCAGTTGTAAATCTTACTGATTTAAACAAATTCGAAGATGGTACAGTAGTATCACCTGCTCTATTAGTAGAAACAAAAGTTATTAAAAAAGAACTTTCAGGTGTTAAAGTATTAGCTAACGGTAAATTAGAGAAAAAATTAACTGTTCAAGCTCACAAATTCTCATCTTCAGCAAAAGAAGCTATTGAAGCCGCTGGAGGAGTTTGCGAGGTGCTATAATGTTTAGTGCAACGCTTAATCTATTTCGAGTAAAAGAAACTCGTAACAAAATATTATTTACCTTATTTGGAATATTCTTATTCCGTGTAGGTTCATATTTACCGATACCAGGGGTAGATGCAGATGTGCTTAAAGCACAAGATTCAGCTGGTTTATTCGGAATATTTAATACATTTGCAGGAGGAGCGTTACAACAGTTTTCTGTATTTGCTATGGGTATTATGCCATACATTACAGCTTCTATCGTAATTCAACTTATGCAAATGGATGTTATTCCTACATTAACTGAGTGGTCAAAACAAGGTGAAGTAGGACAAAAGAAAACACAAAAACTAACAAGAGTATTAGCAATCATATTAGCATTTATTCAATCACTAGTTATGTCTTATGGATTTAATAATGCTTATAAAGGATTGATTAAAGATACTTCAGTTCTTGGATTTATAACAGTAGCCATTGTATTAACAGCAGGAACTGCGTTACTACTTTGGTTAGGGGATCAAATTTCACAATATGGTGTAGGTAATGGTGTATCAATTATTATCTTAGCAGGTATCATCGCTCGTATGCCAACGGAGTTTCTTCAAATTTATGAATCACAAATTAAAGATGCAGAAAACTTAACTTTAGCTATTTTAAAAATAGTTATAGTAGGAATTATTGTTATAGGTATTGTGGCGGCAGTTGTATATATGCAAGAAGCTATTCGTAAAATTCCTATTCAATACTCACAAGCAAGAGCTGGACGTAGAATGTTAGGAGCTCGTTCAACATTCTTACCATTACGAGTTAATAGCGCAGGGGTAATTCCGGTAATCTTCGCTATCGCATTCTTGCAATTACCAAGAACAATTGCGATATTCGCACCAAATAACGAAAAACTACAAAAAATTGTAGCGTATTTTGATTTCAGTCATTGGATTGGGTTAACTTTATACGTAGCATTGATTATAGCATTCTGTTATTTCTATGTAATGGTACAAGTAAATCCTGAAAAAATGGCAGATAACTTAAGAAAACAAGGAAGTTTTGTTCCAGGGGTTAGACCAGGTAAAAAAACTGAACAATACATTACAGGTATTTTATACAGACTAACGTTTGTAGGTTCAATATTCCTAGCAGCTGTTTCGGTTCTTCCAACAATATTCACCAATTTAGCTAAATTACCAGCATCTGTTCACATTGGTGGTACAAGTTTAATAATTGTTGTCAGTGTAGCGCTAGAGACAGTTAAACAACTTAATACACAATTAACAGAAAGAAACTATAGAAGTTTTATTACTGGTAGAAAAGGTGGTAAATAATCATGATGAATATTATTTTAATGGGATTACCAGGAGCGGGGAAAGGTACTCAAGCAGAGCAAATTAAAGAGAATTATCCAATTCCGCACATCTCAACAGGAGATATGTTTAGAGCTGCTATTAAAAACGAGACACCGCTTGGAAAAGAAGCTAAAAGTTATATTGACAAAGGACAACTTGTTCCTGACAGTGTAACTATAGGATTAGTTGAAGAAAGATTGAATCAAGAAGATGCAAAAGAAGGCTTTTTACTTGACGGTTTTCCAAGAACAGTAGAACAAGCTGAAGCCCTTGATCAAATTTTAGCGAAAACTAATAGAAAAATCGATAAAGTATTAAACATCGATGTAGATCCATCTATTTTGTTACCTCGTTTAACAGGTAGAAGAATTTGTAAACAATGTGGAACTACATATCACTTAATTTTCAACCCAACAAAAGTTGAAGGTGTTTGTGATAAAGATGGTGGAGAATTGTTCCAAAGAAGTGATGACAACGAAGAAACAGTTGCTAATCGCTTAGAAGTTAATATTAAACAAACAAAACCATTATTAGACTTTTACAGTCAAAAAGAAGGTGTAGTTGAAAATATTAACGGTGACCAAGACATCAAAGTAGTTTTCCAAGACGTAAAACAAATATTAGATAAACTGAAATAATCAGGGAGGAAAAGTATGGCAAAAGATGTCATTGAAGTAGAAGGTTTAGTAGTAGAAAACTTGCCGAATGCAATGTTTAAAGTAGAATTAGAAAATGGTCATATTATTTTAGCTCATGTTTCTGGAAAAATCAGAATGAATTATATAAGAATTTTACCAGGTGATAAAGTTACAGTAGAAATGAGTCCGTATGACCTGACAAAAGGTAGAATAACTTATAGATTCAAGTAAGTTATAAACTCAAGGAGGAAATAACGATGAAAGTAAGACCATCAGTAAAAAAAATCTGTGACAAATGTAAAGTAATTCGTCGTGGTGGTAAAGTATTAGTGATTTGCGAAAACGCAAAACATAAACAAAAACAAGGATAATTAATTAGGAGGTGCAAACTTAATGGCACGTATAGCAGGAGTTGATATTCCTCGTGAAAAACGAGTTGTTATATCATTAACTTATGTATATGGTATAGGTTTAAAAACTGCTCAAAAAATCTTAAAAGAAGCAGGAGTTTCTGAAGATATAAGAGTAAAAGACTTATCAGGTGAACAACTAGATAAAATTCGTGAAATCGTAGATAACTACAAAACAGAAGGTGACCTTCGTCGTGAAGTTTCATTAAACATCAAACGTCTAATGGAAATCGGATGTTACAGAGGTATTCGTCACCGTCGTGGACTTCCAGTAAGAGGGCAAAATACTAAGAACAACTCTCGTACTCGTAAAGGTCCTAAGAAAACAGTTGCGAACAAGAAAAAATAATTAGGATAGGAGGAGAAACACAACTATGGCTCGTAAACAACAATCACGTAAACGTCGTGTGAAAAAAAATATACAAAACGGTATAGCTCACATTCGTTCTACATTCAATAACTCAATAGTAACAATAACAGATGAACATGGTAATGCAGTATCATGGTCAAGTGCAGGAGCACTAGGATTCAAAGGTTCTAGAAAATCTACTCCATTCGCAGCACAAATGGCAAGTGAAGCAGCAGCTAAACAAGCTATGGAACACGGAATGAGATATGTAGATGTAACAGTAAAAGGTCCAGGTGCAGGACGTGAAGCAGCTATCCGTGCATTACAATCTGCAGGACTAGAAGTTACATCAATCAAAGACGTAACTCCAGTTCCTCACAATGGATGTCGCCCACCTAAACGTCGTCGTGTATAATAATTTGCATACACTAAATTTAGGAGGTTTAACATAATGTTAGCAATAGAAAAACCAAAAATTCAAATCATTGAAGAATCATCAGATAAAAGATTTGGTCGCTTTGTAGTAGAACCATTAGAACGTGGTTATGGAACTACATTAGGTAATTCATTGAGAAGAATGTTAATCTCATCATTACCAGGAGCAGCAGCAAGAAGCATCGATATCGAAGGAGTTCAACATGAATTTCAAGCCATCAAAGGTGTGGTAGAAGATGTTACTGAAATTATTATGAATGTTAAAAACATTGCGTTTATTATTCATTCAGAAGAAGAAAAAGTATTATCAATTAATGTAAAAGGTCCAGCAGTTGTAACAGCAGCTGATATCGCTATCGATTCTGATGTAGAAGTAGTTAATGTTGATCAACACATTGCTACAGTAGCAGAAGGTGGACACTTTGAAATGCTTATTTATGTAGGTACTGGACGAGGATTTGTACCAGCTGATGGAAACAAACGCCGTGACTTACCAATCGGTGTTATTCCAATTGATTCAATTTACACACCGGTTTCTAAAGTAAACTACACTGTAGAAAAAACTAGGGTAGGACAAAGTACAGATTTTGATAAACTTATCTTAGATGTTACTACAAATGGTACAATTTCAGCTAACGACGCTTTAGCATTGGCATCAAAAATTTTAATTTCTCATTTAGAGTTATTTATGGAAATGTCAGAACAAGCAAAAGCTGCTGATATATTGGTAGCTAAAGAAGAAGATAACAAAGTTCAAATGTTAGAAATGACAATTGAAGAACTTGATTTATCAGTACGTAGTTATAACTGCTTAAAACGTGCAGGTATTAACACAGTACAAGAATTAGCTAGCAAAACAGAACAAGAAATGATTAAAGTAAGAAACCTAGGTCGTAAATCTCTAGAAGAAGTAAAAATTAAACTTCAAGAATTAGAACTAGGATTTAAAGATGAATAAAACTAACAAGGAGGCACACTAATGGGTTACAGAAAATTAGGACGTACATCAGCTCACCGTAAAGCGATGTTAAGAAACTTAGTAACTGCTCTACTAGTACACGGTAGAATTGAAACAACTGTTACAAGAGCGAAAGAAGTTCGTTCATTAGCAGAAAAAATGATTACATTAGGTAAAAAAGGTGATCTAGCAGCAAGACGTAATGCAGCTAAATTCATCCAACCTGTTGCAGTAGCAACTGAAGAAGGTAAGAGTCAATTAGCTCTTAAAAAATTATTTGAAGAAGTAGCACCTAAATATGCTGACCGTAATGGTGGATACACTCGTATCTTACGCGTTGGACCACGTAAAGGTGATGGTGCAGAAACAGCTATTATAGAATTAGTTTAATAAAAATTTTTCATACAACAATAACATACTACATACACATACACAACTAAACAACACATACAACAATATTTAAACTAATTTTTTTGGCAAAAGAGTGCTTGAAATGCGTAGGAAAAGGCTACGTCGTCTAGCTCTATATGTATCCCAACTTATCGGGGTTGGGATACCCTTTTGTCCCTTTGAAAAATTAATCTAATTATACTTTAAAAGATTACCAGGCAAGGTAGTCTTTTTTATTTTTAAATACGATTACATAGATATTATACATCTATAATATATAATTATTTTTGTGGTACTAATAAATGCAACTGATAATTATTATTAGAAATATTATAATAATTAATTATCAGACTTTTCTAAAATTAATATAAAATATTGTTTGGTATAGATGAAATAAAGGGTAATTTATACAAAAAAACAAGATTTTTAAATGAATAATAAAAACCTTACTTAAAGGAGTAATGAAAATTGATATTTAACAAAAAATATAATATAATATTAACGTTTAAAATATATAAAAAAGATAGGAGAAAATTATTATGTTTAAAAATAAAAAATTAGCAATTTTAACAGGAGCTGTTTTAACATTAAACGGTCTTGTGCTAACCACTAATTTATCAGAACTTTCACATGTGGTACTAGCTGAAGAAGATGTTCCACCTGTTGATGAAGATATTCCTGATGCTCAACAGAAAAAATTAGTAAAAGATGCTAAAGATGCGATTGAAGAGCTTGAGGGATTAAAAGCTGAAGGAGATAAGGATATAGTTAAGGAAGCTATAGAACAAAATAAAGAAAAGCTAAACGGGATCTCGCACATAGCTCCAGAATACGCAGCTCAAAAAGCAGCTCTAGAAGCACGCTTGAAAAAAATTAATGACTGGTTAAATCCAGCGGCAGATGCAGGAGAAATCGAAAAAGAAGTAACGGAAACACAAGAGATAGACTTTGAGACAGTTAAAGAAGATGATCCGTTGTTGGAAGAAGGAAAAGAAGAAGAGAAAACACCTGGAGAAAAAGGTGAACTAACAATTACTTATAAAGCTAAGTTTAAAGATGGAAAAGAAGTTCCAGGGACACGCACTAAAGTAAAAGAAGAACGTACGAAAGAACCAGTGAATCGTGTAGTTCGTGTTGGGAAAATGAAAGTTGAAGAAAAAGAAATAACAGAAACAAAAGAAGTAGATTTCCAAACAGTAGAAGAAAAAGATCCAACATTAGATGAAGGACAAAGAGTGTTGAAAACACCTGGAGAAAAAGGTGAAAAAACAATCACTTATAAAGTTCAACTTATAAATGGGATAGAAGTTTCGAAAGTAAAATTAGTTGAAAAAGAAACAAAGGCGCCTGTGAACGAAGTGTATCGAGTTGGAACAAAAAAAGCGTCAGCTGATAACCCACAACCGACACCAACGCCGAATCCACAACCAACACCAAATCCACAACCAACACCAAGTCCGCAACCGGCACCAAGTCCGCAACCGGCACCAAGTCCGCAACCAACACCAAGTCCGCAACCGGCACCAAGTCCGCAACCAACACCAAATCCAGCCCCTCAACAAGATAAACAAGGAACAAGAACTAGTGAAAATAATGGAGATGTAAGTACTGGAGATCAAAATTCAGATAGGAATACAGAAAGTGGTTCTGGTGAAGCTAAGTTACCAAATACAGGACTAGCAGAAAATAATAGTGTATTTGCTGGAATTTTCGCTTTTGCAGTTGCTGGAGTAGTGGCTATCTTTAGAAGAAAGAAAAACTAATTAAATAAAAAATTATGAATTAATATTATTAAATTGGAAGGAAAATGTAAATGAAACAAAGAGTAAAGAAACTCGGGTTGTTATTTATGGTACTAATCCTGATTTTAAATATGTTTAATGGTGTGTCCAAGAACAATAATATTGCTCACGCCACTGATATTGTTGATATCAATCAAGTTGGAGAAGGTACCCAAATACACCAAGAGGGTTGTGATTTAGTAATCAAGAAAACCCAAGAAACCGAGTGGTCGGTACCAAGAAAACCAATCGATTTGGTTATATTACAAGATACAAGTGGATCATTTAAAAATACCATTGGGGGGGTTAAGGCAGCATTAAAAACTTTAACAACACCTGTAAAACAAACAGAGTATGATCCAGATAATCCTAGATTAGTATTTACAGATACACCAGAAACATCTGACAGAGTTATGGTCGGAAGTTTCCAAGGTTTAGATGGATCTGTAACCTATGATAAATGGTATAGTGAATATGATTATAATGAAAGAGTATGGAAACAAGGGTATAGAAGTGATACCAACTTTAAAAAATATGAATCGTATTATGCATATAATCCAGGATATAAGGTTGAGTCAACAGATCTTATAAAAGATTCAAATGGAATTCACAAATTTATTGATAATATGGAAACTGAAGGTGGGACTCCTACTGTACCTGCACTTGAAGAAGTATTAGCAAAATATAAATCAGCTGTTCAAAATTCTCCAGAGAAAATGAAGAATGAGCGTAAAACAGTATTCCTACTTATCACTGATGGTGTAGCTAACGGAGTTCGTCGTCCTGACGGAAAAGTAGTTATAGAATATAGTGGATATCGTCAAGACCAACTTATTAAAGCTTGGGGATTAGATAGCAGTTATTATGGAATGGAAGCTTCACAAAACATACTTGCTCGTGCTAAAGAATTAACAGAAGCAGGGAAAAAGCTTAAAAATGAACTAGGTTCAAACAGTTCTGTTGTTGTAGGTTTCTGGGAAGATGTAAACAGTTTTAAAAAATATGGGCAATATGGTGATGCTTATCTGAATGGTTACGCTGGAACTGGAGTTAATATGAATGGAGATACACGCTCAGTTCAAGAAATATTCTCTAGTGCGTTAAGAGATGTTGCTTCTCCAGATAAAGTTGTTAATGGAAAACCAGCTACATTTTATGTTAATGAACAAAATGATATAAACGCCTTTGCAGATAAAGTGCTTGCTGCAGTAGGTAATGCTTTAGTAAAAGAAAATGTAAAAGGTAAGTTTAAAATTACTGATGGCTACAAAGTTAAATCAGTATCTATCAATGGGAAACAAATAGTTGATAATGTAACTGACAAGAAGACGCAAATCAAAGGTGAAGTTAAACAAAATGGAAATGATGTAGAAATATCAGTTCCAGATGCAGCATTCAATCCTGGTAAAAATAAGTTTGACTATGAATTATCTAGAACAGAAGAAGCACCTGAAACGGATGAAGAAGATGAAGTTGCTCCTGATGACAATTACACTCCTGGAACAGTTGAAAGACAAGTAGGGGAGCTAGTAGGTCATTTCAGTGTTGGAGACTATCAAACAGCAGAAATTGGTTCTAAAGGTGTCAAAACAGTTAAGGTTAATGAATTAAAATATTGTTATCCGAATGTTAAAAAATCTATTAAAGACCAAGATCCAAGTAATGACCGTGGTTCATTAGAAGATCCAATTTTAACAAAGAGAACGGCTTATGCAGCTAACTTAAATACTGTGCATGAGAATTTCGAATATACAGTGGAATATAGAATGAATAATATTCCTCTGAATATGAAAAAGAATGCTATGTTGGTTGATCCGCTAAATTATCGATTTGATTTCTTAGAGGCGTATGTAACTGATGAATCAGGTGCTAAACGTCCAGATTTCAATATTAGAACTACTAAAGGAACTGATCCTCAAACTGGTAAAGAAAATACTATAGTAGTCGCTGATATTCCTAAAGCCCCAGGAACAAACACAGAAACTGTAAAAGAAGGGGAATACGGAGCTCATAAATTTAAAAAATATACATTACATGTTAAAGTAAAATTCAAAGATGAATATCCATTTGAAACTAATCAAAGTAACTATATTAAAATCCTTCAAGAAAATGATGGATTAGGACCACTTAACCAAGCATTTATCAAATGGAATGGAGATTCAAATAGTCCAACAGATGAAACAGCTTCTGTGCGTAGGTCTAATAACGTATTTGTAGTGCCCCCAGTTGAAACTAATATTGAGAAAAAAGTCCGTGGAGAAAATCAAAATGTTACAGATGGTAAAGAACATTATGATTTACCATTACGTGAAGATAAATTCATTTATGATATTAAATCTGGATGGCCTGGATTAGCTAAAAAATATGTTATAGAAGATACATTAAAAGATGAATTAGAAATCATAAAAGATGAAAACAATTCAACAAAATATGACGTAAATGTTCTTGTTAACAATAAACCTGTACCAGCATTACAAAAATTTGTAAAAGTTGAAGGAAATAAAGTTAAATTAGAGTTACAAGAAAAAGATATTACAAGAAGTTTAAATATAAGAATTAATTTAGCCAATAAAGGAAACTTAGGACCAGCATTAATTCATATTCAAATCAAAGCTAAGATTCGTGATGGAGCTAACTTAGATAAATATCGTTATCAAAATGGAGTAATCAAAATTCCAAATATTTCAACAGTAATTTTAAATGATAATCCTAAAGATTCTAATATAGTTACTGTAACTCCTGATGAGCCAACAATAACTAAGAAGATTAATGAAACATTAGATCACTTAAATATTCCATCATGGGAAAAACAAGCTAATGCTTATAATTATAATATCAAAACTGCATTACCAAGTAACATAAGAGATTATGGAACATATAAAGTTGAAGATGTTTTAGATCAAGATCTAGAATTACAGGAAGGACAGCAACCGTTTATTAAAGGTAGTGCAGCAGATCACTTTGATGTAAGCTATGACAGCGGAAGCCGTAAAATAACAGCAAAAATTAAAGATGGTCACTTCAATCAAATAGAAGGAAAAAGTGTTGTGGAATTAGTAATCCCAGCAAAGATTAAAGATGGGGTTACTCGTGAAAAGATACCTAATAAAGCAAAAGTTATCTATAACAAAGCTAATGCAACTGGTGAGCCAAAAGAATTAGAAACACCTCCGGTAACAGTAACACCACCGCCAACAACTCCAGAGATTACTAAGAAAGTAAATGACAAACAACATGTAGATTTACAAAAATTAGATGAAGAATTCACATATAAAGTAGAAACAACAGTACTGCATAACGCAACAAACTTCGAAATAACAGATACAATAAAAGATGTATTAGAGTTTGTAGGAGATAAAGGTAATGTAAAAGCTAAAGTGGATGGAGAAGACATAACTGATGTTAAGACTGAAGGAAAAACACTAACAGTAAAACTATCAGAAGACCAAGTAAAAACAAAAGGTGGAAAAGCAGTAGTAATTGAATTTAAGGCAAAACTTAAAAACGGTGTAACGCAAGACGAATTAAAACCTTATATTACAGGTGATAAGAGTGTAAAAGTACCAAACACAGCTGAATATAAAATTAATTTAGGTGACAGACCAGAGTTGAAAAAAGAAACACCTCCGGTAACAGTAACACCACCGCCAACAACTCCAGAAATTACTAAGAAAGTAAATGGAGCAAATCGTTATGATCTTTCAAATCGTAATGATGAGTTCACATATACTCTATCTACACAAATGCCTGCTAATGCCAATAAGTTTGAAATAACAGATACAATCAAAGATGTCTTAGAGTTTGTAGGAGATAAAGGAACTGCAACAGTGAAAATTGATGGAAAAGATGCAGGGGATAAAGCGACTGTAACTGTCAAAGATCAAACAATTCTAATTTCATTTACAGAAGATTCTGTTAAATCAGATGCAGGAAAAGCAATTGAAGTAACATTCAAGTCTAAGATTAGAGATGGAGCAAACTTATCTGCATATATACAAAATAATGGTAAAGTAGAAATACCAAATAAAGCTTCATATGATATCAACAATGATCCAAAATATCATAAAGATTCAAATGAAGTGCCAGTAACACCGCCGTCACCAAAAGATCCAGGTATTACTAAGAAAGTTAATGATAAAGAACATGCTGATTTGCAAAAAGCAAATGAAGAATTCATATATAAAGTAGAAACAACAGTACCTCAAGATAAAATAGCGTTTGAAGTAAATGATACAATCAAAGATGTATTAGACTTTAGTGGAGAAGTAAAAGCTAAAGTAGATGGAGAAGACATAACTGATGTTAAGACTGAAGGAAAAACACTAACAGTAAAACTATCAGAAGACCAAGTAAAAACAAAAGCAGGAAAAGCAGTAGTAGTTGAATTTAAAGCTAAGATTAAAGATGGAGCAAACCTATCTAACTATGTTGTCAATGGTGTAATTAAAGTACCTAATGAAGCAGCATATAAGATTAATAATGATCCAGAGAAAAAATCTAATACTGTAACAGTAACACCACCGCCATCAACACCTGATATTAAGAAAGCAGTAAATGGCAAAGAAAGAGAACAGTTAACTGAGCTTGAGCAAGAGTTTACATATACAATTGATACTAAAGTACCAACTAATGCAACAGCATTTAGCATATTTGATACACTAGAAAATGTATTGGAATTCCGTGGAGATGTAACAGCAACATTAGCAGGAAAACCAATAGATAAAAAACAAATCAAAGTAAATGGTCAAACTGTAACAGTTGAATTAACTCAACAACAAGTTTTCGAAAATCCAAATAAAGATGTTCATCTAGAGTTCAAAGCGAAAATTAGAAAAGGTGCAGATTTAACTTTATATATTGTAAATGATTTAACACCAAGCATCCCTAATAAAGCTAAGTATCGTATCAATAATAATCCCGGAACAGATAAAGATTCAAATATCGTTCCTGTGATACCGCCAAGTCCTAAACCTCCGAAAGAGGGAGAAAAATCTATTAATTCAGTAGATTCAGTTGATGAGAAAGAAAGAAAAACGTCACGTGCACTGAAAGATAATAAAGAGAAGTTTAGATATGATATTGGAACAGACATATCTCCAAATGGGTACTATAAACAATTTAGTATTACTGATGAGCTTGAAAAAGTTCTTGTACCACATAAAGCAACAATAAGAATTAGTGGAGACTTGATAAAAGAAGAAGAAGTTCTGCCGGAATTGAAAAAATTAAAAGATAAACTGAAAGAACACAAAGAAAAATTAAAAGAGTTAAAACCAGAGAAAGCTGAAGATAAGGAATTCGCTAAAGCAGTCGAAACAGCAGAAGTTGAATTAACTAAAGCTAAAACAGACCTTGAGAAACTTAAAAAATCTTATAATGAAATTCAAGATAAAGATTCAGCGGAAGCAACAACAGCAAAAGGGAATGTAGTTAAAGCTGAAAAAGCGGTAGAAGCCGCACAAGCTAAATTAGCTGAAGCAAAAGCTAAACTAGTGAAGGCCAATAAACCAGAAAAAGCTGATGAAAAAGTAGAATTAGAAAAATTAATCAAAGAAGTAGAAGATAAGATTAAAGAAGAAGAGAAGACTGATAAAGCAAAAGCGGTTAAATTACTAAATGAAGCGCTGAAATCTAGAAATACTAAAGGAGAAATTTCAGACGAATTAGCTAAGAAATTAGGTCGTTTAGAAATTAAAGGTAACAAAGTAGAATTTGAGATTACTGATCGTACAATTCTAAAACAACTAGAAGGTAGAAAAGTTACGTTATCAATCTATGCAAGTATTAAAGAAGGTGCTGACTTAAGTAAGTATCGTAATAATGGGGTAACTCAGATACCTAATAAAGCGGTGATTAGATTTGATCATAAACCAAAAGTAACTAATGAGGTTTATGTATTACCAAAAATACCACCAACAATTCCACCAAAAACAAATATTCCACCTAAGAAAGTACTACCAAAAACAGGTGAGCATACTAATAACTTAGAATGGCTAGGTGTGATGGGTATAGCTTTAATATTATTAAGAAAAAGATATTCTAAATAATAAAAAGTAATAAAAAAGCCATTGGATTTAAAAATAATTTAAATCCAATGCTTTTTTATAATAATTTAATGATATAATTTAATTAATAATATAATATAGAGGTAGAGTATGAAAAAGAATATTTTAATAATAACACTTATATTTACTGTAATATTAGGAATAGCAATAGTTATCTTTGTTAGCAATGAAAACACAAAAGAAAACACATCTAATAATGTCACTATTCCTCAAGAGCAAAAGTCATTAATAAATAGTGCCCTGCCTAATGTTGCGATAAAATCTAGCAATAATGAAGAGAAGAAACTATCTGATTTTCGTAATGGGAAACCTACTTTTATTATTTATTGGGCGAGTTGGTGTTCTGATTGCAGAAAACAATTACCAGATGTAGAAAAACTTTATAAGGAATATAAGGATAAAGTAAATTTTGTTTTTGTAAATGTAGTAGATGGTGAAAGAGAAAATGTAAAACAGGCGAAAGCTTATATTAAAGAAAGTAATTTTACTTTTGATTACTATAAGAGTACGGATAATGCAATTGATGTGATGAAAGTGAAAAAAATTCCTACAAAATTTATTGCAGATAAAAATGGAAAAATAAAAGAAGTTCAAGTTGAAAAATATGTTGCTTATGAAAAATTAAAAACTACACTAGATAAACTTCTTTAAATAGCTTTTAAACTAATCTTTTTGTTAGTATGTGATAAAAGTTAATAAAATAAGAGGAAATCCATAAATAAGATAAAAACTTATTTATGGATTTTTTTATTTAACTATATCTTTGAGTTTCTATATTAAATATAGGTTATGAGAAGATAGGATGTTAAGTAGCATCAATTTTTATAGTACTCATTCACTTTTTCATCATCTGTATATTTAGAAATAAATAACTTAAATATCACCAAAATATATAACTTAAAATTATCAAGACTATTATAATCATAAAAAACTCTTTTAACTAACATAAACTTGCTATTCTTCTGTCTAACTTATCAGTAGAATACCTATAGGTTACACTATCAATCATATAATTCTCTATATTTTTGCTATCCTAATAGCTAAGCTATTCCTTTAGGAAAACTGGTTGCCTCTTTAACCATTAGTTAGTTTTTAGCTATGAAGTTATGATTTTAAATTTATAATTTTTAAAAATATATAAATTTCAAAATTATAAATAATCTTGAATGAAAAAATTAATTAATGTATAATTATAAAAAAGCTCTTATATAAGGGGTGATTAGTAGTGATATTACATATTAAAAACAGAGAATTAGAACGTCATGGAAAACTTTTATGTAAAATAAAAAATATAAGTCTAAATGAAGGAGATATTGTAGGAATAATAGGGAAAAATGGTTCCGGGAAAACATCATTATTAAAAGAAATATATGAAGATATTCAAAATGATAAACGAAATAAAGGAAATGTAGAGTTTCTTCAATTTAACGAAAGTCTTAATTTAGATAAAAGTGGTGGCGAAATGGTAGTTCAAAAGATATTAGAACACTTTGCAAATGATAAGGGAATATATTTGTTAGATGAGCCGACAACATATTTAGATAGTGCTAATGTTAATAAAATAGTGAACTTAATAAATAAAAAAAACTCTACATTTTGTATAGCAACGCATGACAGAAGTTTCCTAGAAAAAGTTTGTACTAAATTGTGGATTATAGAGCAAGGAGAACTAGTAGAATTTAACGGAAATTACACAGAGTATAAAGAGCAAAAAGAAATAAAGATTAGTGAATATAACTCAGAATTAAAAAAATATCAAAAAGAAACTCGTAAAATACGTGATAGTATCCGAAGTATGAAAGAAGAACAACAAGGAAAAACTTTAGGAAAGCCAAAAAATATGATGGCATCGGATTATCGTATTTTAGGTACGAAGACTAAAATCACACAGAATCAGAAGAAAATGCAGAAAAATATTCTGAAACAAGAAGAAAAATTAAATTCATTGTCTAAACCTAAAAAGATTGAAGAGGAATACGATATATCATTTTTAAACATATTTAATAAAAGAAGTAAGAGAAGTTTTTATATTGAAGAAAAAGAGTTCTTTATTAATGAAAAATGCTTATGGATGACTACCAGTCTCTCGTTTAGTAGTGGTGATAAAGTAATGCTAGTAGGAAAAAATGGTTCAGGAAAAACTACATTTCTTAATTATATAAAAGAGCAGATTCCTAACAATTTTAAAGTAGCTTACTTTGAACAAAATAATTTAGAAATTTTTAAAAAAGAGGAAACAGTATTAAACTTTATAAGAAACATAACAGATATAGAAGAAAAAGAGTTGCGTAATATACTTGCTTTACTTAATTTTAGAGGAACAGATATTAACAAAAAAGTGAGTGTTCTCAGTAACGGCGAAAAAGTAAAGTTATATTTTATAAGCCTTCTTTTCCAAGAAACAGATGTTTTGTTGCTGGATGAACTTACAAATTTTTTAGATATTGTAACTATAGAGGCTGTAGAAAAAATACTTTCTAAATATCCTGGAATTCTTATTATGGTCAGTCATGATAGTCAATTTGTAAAAAATGTTGCGACAAAGGTAATTGAGCTTAACTCTAAAGAAATACTAAGGTTTAGATAATTTTTAAATTTAAGTTTTAAATTAAGTATAGTATAAACTACATATAAAGTAGAGAAGATATAATAAGAGTATAACAAAACTTGCAATACACGATTATAGCCTTGAGAATAAAGTAATCCTAGTGTAAAGCATGTAAATAAGAATTTAATTTTCAAGAAGAGTGATGAGAAAATTTTAATTCTTAACTGTTAATAATATTTTTTTCATGATATTTGATGGCTTGCTAATATTAGCGAGCCATTCTCCTTTTAAGAGCCATGTGACATTAAAATCACATGGCTCTTTTGATATATTTATGCATCAGATCTTGAGAATTTGTTCTTCATATTGCAACTTGCAGTATAAAGTGCTTTATCCAATAAATCATCTGTTTGAACTTTAAGTTCATCTGCAATATTATCATTAGCTTTTTCTAAGAAATCTTTAGCATTATCTTTAGAAATTTTTTCGGCAATAAATTTTTCATCATATTTATTTATTAACGCTGTTGATTGTGATTGAACTTTTAGTTGATAACGCTCGATATGTGAAGCAGTATCAGCAAAATGAGCATCACATAAAGCTGCGATTAGGCGATTAGTCCAATAGAAGTTTTCTGTAGTTACTTGATTTGTAGTATTAGCTAGATAATCAGGTGTGCGATTGATATTAGTGTAAAATGGAACTATAGCATTGAAAACACAAGAACCAATAGCTAACCATTGAAGGCATTTAAGTTCATCTGGCATATATGGTCTAATTTGCACAAGCCCTAAAAAGTTTGTGCGGTTAATTCCGATTGGGCGAAGAGTTCCTTTCTTCACTGAATGAATATCTTTTGAATATGAATCATATTCTGTTCCTTGATAATGGTGAGATAAAGCATATTTAATATCTTCAACTGTTATTTTTTTCTCTGGAATACGCGCCCAAGGAAGGTTATCAGAATCTGGACGATAATCAGCATTTATTCCATCATATGTATTTGATGTTGGATTGAAATAACGTTGAAGTATCCAAGCACGCGGTGTATTGTAAGTGTGGTCAGCATCACTACGACTACCAAATGCATGACAAGGGTTAAAGTCACCATCAATAGATAAATCTAGATGATATTTTTTAACAAAGTCTAGTAAATCAGCCGAACACATAAATTCTTTTTTAGCTCCAAAAGCATCGTCAAAATCAAACTTATCAATACCAAGTTGATTTGGCATAATAACATAGCTATCATCTGGAACACGACGTGCCATCCAGTGATGTCCTCCGATAGTTTCTAACCACCAAATTTCATTTTCATCTTGGAAGGCAATACCGTTCATCTCATAAGTTCCGTATTTCTCAAGAAGATTACCTAAAAAAGTAACTCCCTCACGAGCGCTTGCGATATACGGCATTACTATAGTATAGATATCTTCTTCCCCAATTCCACAGTCTACCAAAGGATCAGCACCTAAAACACGTTCATTTGAAGTAATAGTTTCAGTTGCACTCATAGAAACGTTGTATTCATTAGCTCCACATTGCCCCCAAATCCCATTATCTAAAATAGCATTAGGAACAGCAGTATAGCGAACTGGATTGTTAGGTAAGTCGATTTCTACTTTAGAAATAACTGATTTATATTTACGTGGTTGTTCTTCAGGCGCTACATTAACGAATTTTTTCGCTCTAAAAACTCCAGATGGTGCATCTTCAGTACGAGCAACCATAGTAGAACCATCAAAACTAGCATTTTTTCCGACAAGAATAGTTGTACATCCCATAATATTTCTCCTCCTATTTGTATGTTGATTGATATTTATTTAATGATAATATTATTTATGTAACGTTTTTTAAATGTAATTCTTGTGATATTCCCCCTTATAACCTAAATACTTCTACTTTTATTGTAGTACTAATAAATATTTTATTCAAGAAATAAGAGGTGGGATAATAAAAAACTTAATTATTTAAAGAATATGAAACAGCGAATGACTTTGAGTAGATAACAGCTTTTTAATATTATTATAATTACTAGTTACTAATATAATAAAATATTAAGGCTGATAAAAATTCACTTTAAAAAATTAAAATAATAATTTAGAAATTATACAAAAAAAGTGTGTTTTTATTTGGGGTTTTATGTTATAATAGCTTTGGAAATGAATTTGAGAAAGGTGACAAGATTAGAAGAAGTTTTTTTATAAAAGATAAAAAAGATAATAATGAAAAGAACTGTGTCATAGGTATATAGTTTTTTTATTTTCTTTGGAGTAATCTAGTCTTTAGTTTAGAGAGAAAATGGATGAAAAATTATTAATGAAGACCGCCTTGCTTGCAGGAAAGATTCTTATGGAAAATGGAGCAGAAGTTTACCGTACAGAAGATACATTGGAGAGAATTATAAGAAAAGGCGTTGGAGAAACAAGAATAGATGAATATTATACTCATGTTACAATAACAGGTATATTTATTCGCTTAGAAACAATAGGAACAGATTTTAGAAGAGTTGGCGATAGAACGTATAATCTAACTAAAACAACAGCGGTAAATACTTTATCTCGAGCGTACACATCGGGACAGATTAGTCTAGCAGATATGTATGAAGCATTAAAAAGAGTTCAAGACGAGAAAAGTCCATTACCTGTCTGGTTTAAAGTGTTAAGTTCAGGTATTCTTAGTGGAAGTATTGTGTTAATATTTGAAGGTAGTTTCTGGGATGTTATTCCGGGTAGTATTGCAGGAGCAGTAGCGTATTATGTTTATGTAAAAGTTATCGGTTATTTAAAAGCACCGTTTGTATCAGAATATATTAGTACCTTTGCAGGAGGAGTAGCAGGTTATATTGGTTTTGCACTTCTTAATGGGCAATCACTTCGTCTTGCGATGATAGGAGCAGTAGTTCCTTTAGTACCTGGTATTACAATTACCAATTCGATGCGTGATATTATAGCGAAACAGTTCATTTCTGGGACTATTCGTTTTATAGAAACATTCTGTGTTGCATTCGCACTTGGTGCAGGGATAGTCACGGTTTATTATATAGTTAAGTTATTAGGAGGTGCTTTATAATGATTGCAGTATTTAGCCATTTACTTTTATTATTATATCACTTCGTCTTTAGTTTTATTTCATCAGTATCGTTCGCAATAGTATGTGATGTACCACGCAAAACATTAGTTACAGGTGGTGTCATCGGAGCGATAGGTTGGTGTGGATATTGGGAAATGTGGAGTCATGGGCAAAGTGTATTTATGTCAAGCTTAGTGTGTTCGCTTCTCTTGGCTAATATAAGTCAGATTTGTGCGATTAAATTTAAAAACCCACTAACAGTTTACTTCATACCGGGGCTTGTTCCCGTAGTACCTGGGGTAACTATTTATGATGCATTTAGAACATTACTATTAGATGAATATGGAAATTCAGCAAGAATTTTCTTAAATAGTTTTTATGGTGCAGTAGGACTTGCAGTAGGAATTATTATTGCTGACTCAATATTTAGAGTGGTGCTAAGTCCGTTATTGCAAAAAAGACAAGAAAGTAAATAAAAATTGATGTAAGAGTATCTTCACTTAAATAAAAAGAGTGGAGATATTTTTATTAATTAAAGAGATGATATACATTCGTTTTTTCTTGCAAAATATATAAGACTATGTTATAGTTATATAAACACAAGGGATTAGCTTACGAATAAGCGTAGTGGTATCGTCATTACGAAAGAATATTTTCCGGTGCTACTTTAAAAAGCGAGACTTGGTTGCTATGCAATCGGTCTCGCTTTTTTGTTTTAAGATTAGCTGAAAGGCAATCAAGTTACTTTGTGAAGAAATTATAAAGAGAGGGCAAAGCGATGAAATATTTTTATCAAAAAGATAGCGAAGAAATATTAAGTGAATTAGAAACTAGTAATTCAGGGTTAAGTGAAAATGAGGCAAAAAGCCGTCTAGAAAAGCATGGGTTAAACAAACTTCCTGAAGCGCCTCGTCCAAGTGCTTTTCAAATATTTTTAAACCAATTTAAAGACTTGATTGTGTTAATTTTAATAGTTGCGGCGGTTATTTCTGGATTCACAGGAGATCATGAATCTTCAATAGTAATTATTATCGTGCTAATTATTAATGCGATACTTGGAACAACACAGATGCTTAATGCACAACGTTCGGTTGATAGCTTAAAACAACTATCAGTTCCAAAAGTTAAGGTAATTCGTAATGGAGTTAAACAAGAGATTAATTCTGAACAACTAACAGTTGGAGATATTATAGAGTTTGAAGCTGGAGATATGATAGTGGCGGATGCGCGTATTATTGAAGCAAGCTCACTACAAGTTCAAGAATCTGCACTTACTGGAGAAAGTCATGCTGTAGATAAAACAATCGAGACAATAGAAGATGAAGTAGTTGTTGGGGACCAAACAAATATGGTCTTTACAGGCTCACAAGTTACTTATGGTAAAGGTCGTGCAGTTGTAACTAGTATAGGAGTAGCGACAGAAATCGGGAAAATCTCAGAACTACTTAACAAGGCGACAACGAGCAAATCACCATTACAAAAATCAATAGATGAGTTTTCTAAAAACCTATCTATCGGTATAATAGCTCTATGTATTGTAGTTTTTGGACTAACATATATTAGTTCAAAAGATTTTGGTGGAGCGGCGATGTTTGCTATTGCGCTTGCAGTTGCGGCTGTACCTGAAGCATTGGCATCTATTATAACAATAGTCGAATCATTAGGTTCACAAACTCTAGCAAAAGAAAATGCGATTATGAAAGATATTAATGCTGTAGAAACTTTGGGTTCAGTATCTATCATAGCCTCTGATAAAACGGGGACATTGACACAAAATAAAATGACGGTTGAAGATGTTTATGTAAATGGTAAACTTTTAAAACCAGATGAACTTAGTTTGGAAGATAAAGCGAGTAAAATGTTAATGGATACGATGGTTCTTACTAATGATTCATTTATTAATGGTGACCAAAAAGTAGGAGATCCAACGGAGCTTGCTCTAGTAGAATTAGGTAGAAAATATAATATTATTGAACAAGATTATCGAGAAAACTATCCTCGTATTTCAGAGCTACCATTTGACTCAGTTCGTAAATTTATGTCGACATTACAAATTGTTAATAACGAAAAAGTAATGTTAACCAAAGGTGCGACAGATGAACTTCTTAAAAAGTGTAGCCATATATTATTAGATGGAGAAGTTCGCGATATAACAAAAGAGGATATCGATCAAATATTAGTTCAAAACTACAACTTTGCAGAAGAAGGATTGCGTGTCCTTGGTTATGCTTTTAAAGTAGCAGATAAAGAGCAATTAACTTTTGATGATGAAAATAATTTAACATTCGTCGGTCTAACTTCAATGATAGACCCACCACGTGTAGAATCAAAAGATGCAGTAGAAAAAGCGATAAAAGCAGGAATTAAACCTATTATGATAACTGGAGATCACGCTATAACAGCCCGTTCTATTGCTCGTAAAATAGGAATTTTCCAAGAAGGAGATATGGTTATTGATGGAATAACATTAGAAAATATGACCGACGAAGAGCTTGCTCGTGATTTAGAAAAAATTTCGGTTTATGCACGTGTTGCACCTGAACATAAAATTCGTATTGTAAATGCATGGCAAGCAAAAGGGAAAATCGTTGGTATGAGCGGAGATGGTGTCAATGATGCGCCAGCGCTGAAACAAGCAGATATTGGTATTGCCATGGGGATAACTGGTTCAGAAGTTTCGAAAGATGCCGCTGATATGATATTGACAGATGACAACTTTGCGACTATCGTAAAAGCAGTAACTGTTGGGCGTAATATTTTTACAAATATTAAAAATGCAATTAAGTATCTTTTAACAGGAAATACTGGAGCAATCTTTGTAGTAATAGCGACAACATTATTAGCATTCTTTGATACGAAGTATGTTGTACCATTTGCAGCGATTCAATTGTTATTTATTAATTTAGTAACAGACTCATTGCCAGCTATTGCGATAGGAACAGAGCCAGGAACCGATGAAGTGTTAAAACAAGCGCCTCGTGATCCAAAAGAGCCGATTTTAACGCGTTCAACATTTACAGCGATATTAATAGAAGCGGGATTAATAGCTATTGCGGTATTTATCGGATATTATATTGGTATAAATACAGGAGAAGGTTATGCAACAACATTTGCTTTCTTGGTACTATGTTTAGCAAGATTATTCAATGGCTTTAGCTGTAGAAGTGATTTATCACTGACAAAAATAGGATTATTTACAAACAAGAATACAATTATCGCATTTTTAATTGGAATAACGTTAGTAAGTATAATAATCTTTATTCCAGCAATCGGTAGTATTTTCAAAGTAATGTCACTAAATGGAATACAAATTTTAACTATAGTAGGCTTGGCTCTTGCGCCGACTATTGTGGTACAAGTTATTAAAATAATGAAAAACAGATAAACTTAAAAAATATAAATTTTTAAATCTCACTACAGCGGCTAGGTTGTTTATGATCTAGCCGCTGTAGTGTTTTTAGCGAGAAATAGATATCGCTATTTTTATAATATAATTGTTTTTGTAAGAAGTTAATATTTTTTTATTTTAGGCCGATTTAATGCAGTTTAATAATGTTTTTTATTTGCTATGGGGTTAAAATCCTTATTTAAGAAATAATTGGACATAAAAAATTAGTTATGATATAATATTTGGAGACAGGCCTAGGATTAATAATTAAAACAATTGTTTCTGAAGGAGTAAAAAAAAAGTTGTAGATATAATAAAGCTAAGCTTTTGAACCGGAAAGTCCATGAGGCGCTGACTAAAGAAATTAAAAAGTATGATTTATTTTAATCGTACGTGTAGATTGGAAAGTAAGTGATAGTTATGCGATTTTGCATAAGGGAAATTACTTTAAATATGGAGCTTCCTAAAATTAAGGAGTAATAGTACCTAATAAAAATTTGAATTTGAAATCATCATAGGCATCCCACCTTAGTGTGATGATTAATTCAAAATTTTATAAAGTAAAGGAAGCAGCTAAGAAATATACAATGAATAATAAAAATACTAGGGGGTAGGATTTAAATGAAGAAAAGTAAGATTATTCAAAAAACGGTTAAACTTTTTTTAGCCTTTGTCATGTTCTTAGGGGTTCTTTTTCAAAATAGTAGTTTAACATCTGCGCAAGGAACAGAAGTGGATCGCGTTAATACAAAAATAACTAGATTTGAAATTAAGAATCATGATGGAACTCCCGCACTAGGATATCATTATTGGAATCAATATAGACTAGATATGGATTGGGATGCTAGTTCGTATGGAAATCAGTTAAAACAAGGGGACTATTTTATTGTTAAGTTACCAGAACAGTTTAAATTTCCAACAGACAGACCGACAGTAGATTTTAAGCTTTACGCACCAGATGGTAAAACAGTTGTTGCTAATGCACATGTTAATTCTAATGGAGAACAAGGTGGGGGAACAGTAAAAGTTACATTTACAAAATACGTAGAAAATAGAGAAAACGTGAAAGGTAACTTATACTTACAAGCAGGATTTGCTCACAGTAAAATAAATGTAGGTGGAGACAATATAATTGATATACAAATAGGAAGTGTAAAAAAATCTACAAATATCAAAATAGGACCAAAACCTACTATAAAAAATGAAACATTTGCTAAATGGGGAGCGACAGTTCCTGGAAATGATAATCAAGCCAAATGGGTTTTACGTATTAATCATATAAAAGGTAATTATTCAAATTTAACTATCTCAGATAGACTTTACGTAGATGAAGGTAACTTGCCACCTACAATTCATTATATTAGAGATTCTTTTGTGTTATACGAACTTGAATATGATCAATATGGGAATACATCAAGAGTTATTAATGTTTATAAATATAATGATCTTAAAGACTTTATAAAATTTTCTGAAAATGATACACAGTTTACCTTTGAGTATAGTAAAAAATTTGGAGATATAAATGGTAGACAATATCGTCTAACATATAATACAACATATATTCCACAACTTAAATTAAAAAATGAAGGTACTTTCAAGAGTACTGAAAAAAATGTAGTATACAGATCGTGGTTTAAAAATGCAGAAGCTGGTGGTACTGGACAAGGGGATTTAATCCAAAAAATTAAAATTTTTAAAGTTGATGAAAATGATAGGCAAATTAAACTTCCTAACGCAGAATTTTTAATTACAAAAGTGAAAGATGGATCTACTTTTACATTGAAAACAGATGCACAAGGAGAAGCTGTTTCTGAGAAATTAGAACCTGGGAAATATAAAATTAAAGAAACGAAAGCGCCTGATGGCTATATACTTGATCCTACAGAAAAAGAAGTAAATGTAGTTGAAGGTGAAGTGTTATTTTGGACAGCAACAAACGCTAAAATAACAAATATAGATATTGCTGGCAAAAAAACATGGGATGATGCGAACAATCAAGATGGAAAACGTCCAGATAAGATTAAAGTAATCCTAAAAAAGACAGTAGATGGAACAACAACAACAGTAGCTGAAAAAGAAGTTAAAGCAGATACTGATGGAAATTGGAAGTATGAGTTTAATAATCTACCAAAACATGAAAATGGGAAACTAATCACATACAGTATAGATGAAGAGGACGTACCGGGATATACAAAATCAAAAGATGGATACAACCTGAAAAATACACGTACACCAGAAAAAGTAAGTATAGCAGGTGTAAAATCATGGGATGATGGAAATAACCAAGATGGGAAACGTCCAGATAAAATCAAAGTAATCCTAAACAAAACAGTAGACGGACAAACAACAAAAGTAACAGAAAAAGAAGTAACAAAAGAAAACAACTGGAGTTATGAATTTAACGATTTACCAAAATACGAAAATGGAAAAGAAATCACATATAGTATAGATGAAGAGGCTGTACCAGGATATGAAAAATCAACAGATGGTTATAATTTGAAAAATAAATATACACCAGAAAAAGTAAGTATAGCTGGTAAAAAAAATATGGGATGATAAAAATAATCAAGATGGAAAACGTCCAGATAAGATTAAAGTAATCCTAAATAAAACAGTAGATGGAGTAAAAACAAAAGTAACAGAAAAAGAAGTAACAGTACTAACTAACTGGCGCTATGAGTTTAACAATCTACCAAAATATGAAAATGGGAAACTAATCACATACAGTATAGATGAAGAAGCAGTACCAGGATATGAAAAAATAGTAGATGGGTACAACTTAAATAATAAATATGTGCCAGAAAAAGTTGCTATTTCAGGTAAAAAAATATGGGATGATAATCATAATGAACATGGGAAACGTCCAGATAAGATTAAAGTAATCCTAAACAAAACTGTGAATGGAAGAACAACAAAAGTAGCAGAGAAAGAAGTAACGGCAGAAAATAACTGGAACTATACATTTACAGATTTACCAAAATATGAAAATGGAAAATTAATCAAATATAGAATAGATGAAGTAGATGTACCAGGATATAAAAAATCTATAAAAGGATATGACCTTACAAACAAATATATTCCACCAAAACCTAAACTGCCTAAGACAGGAAGTACAACAAACACTCTTGGAGGTTTAGGAATCTTAGGATTGCTAACAGGATTGGTACTAAATAGAAGAAAAAATAAAACTAACTAATTGATGATAGTTTATAGAAAAGATACGAGACATATTATATATATGTCTCGTATTGTTTTGTGAAAAATAGGTTAGGGTATAGGTATATAAAAAGATTAGATAGATAAAAGTAAGAATAAACGTTATAGAAAATATAGGTAGAAACTATATTAAGCAAGTTAAAGGTACTAGGAAAATTATAATTTCAATTTAAATAGCCAATTCGTATAAGTGGACATTAAGTGCTAATCGTGATATAATTCACTTGAGACAAGTGCGTGTCCTTGTGGTATATGGATGCTATAAGAGTAAAAATAGTATAATTTATAAAGCTAATAACTATAGTTTTTTTGAATAAAAAGGAACTAAGTATATTAGCTGAAAAAATTTAATAAGCATAATTTTAATAAAATTTAGAGTTAATAAAATTCAGTGAATTTGTGCTAATCATGCGATTTTGTCTAAGGGAATTGCCTTAAACTACGCTTCCTAGTAAAAGGTAATAAAGCTTTTTAAATACCAACCAAACAATATAAATTAAGAATAGGTTTAGGGTATTTACAAAGTAAAACAATAGTAGAAGAATAGGGAATCAGGAGATAATTGGACAGTCATTAAAAAACATGATACAATGTTGTATAAGCAAGATTATGTTTTAGAAGCAAGATAGTTGTTAAAAAATTATAAATACAACAACTTAAGCACTAGAATTTAATGAGTCTAAGTATATTAGCTATAAAAAATTAATAGGCATGATTTACTTTATTTTTTATTTTCATTATGATTGGAAAGTTTGGACCAATCATGTAATCTTGTATAAGTGAAATTACTTTGGTATTAAGTTTCCTAATATAAAGTAATAGTACTTAATATAATAATTAAAAATCTGGATTAAAGTAAGCGCTAATAGCGCTATTCTTGTGTAAAAGCTAATTCAAGATTTTTTATAAAGTGAAAGTAAAGGAAGTATTTAAGGGAAATAAATATGAACATAATAAAAAATATTAGGAGGTAGATTTATAGTGATAAAGAATAAAATTATTAAAAAGGCATTTAAATTATTTCTAGCCTTTTCAATGCTTTTAGGGATTCTGCTACAAAATAGTAACTTATCATTAGTAAAAGCGGCAGAAGTTAACCGTGTTAATACAAAGATAACTAGATTTGAAATTAAAACGAGTGATGGTAGACCTATCCCAAGTGGAGGGGAATATAATTATTGGAGTCAGTTTCGACTAGATATGGACTGGGATGCTAGTTCATATGGGAACCAGTTGAAGCAAGGTGATTACTTTATTGTTAAATTACCTGATCAATTTAAATATCCAACAAGTGGGGCAGCAGTAGATTTTCCACTTTATGCTCCAGATGGACGTACTGTTATCGCTAACGCCCATATTTATTCTAATGGGGAAGAGACAGGTGGAGGAACAGTAAAAGTTACATTTACAAATTATGTAGAAAATAAAGAAAATGTAAAAGGTAATCTGTTTTTACAGGCGGGATTTGATCACAAAAAAATAAAAGAAGGTCAAAATAACTTAATTTCTGTTGAAATTGGCGGAGTTAAGAAATCTGTTAACATTAAAATAGGAACAAAAGGGACTGTAACAAACGAAACATTTGCTAAATGGGGAGAAACAGTTTCTGGGAAAGATGACCAAGTTAGATGGGTTTTACGTGTCAATCATACAAAAGGTAATTATAAAAATGTAAGTATCTCAGATAAACTTTATGTTCAAGAAGGGACTTTACCTCCTGGAATTCATTATATTAAAGATACTTTTGTAGTACATGAAGTTATATTCAATTCACACGGAAGTACACAAAGTGTTGTTAAATCATATAGATATAATGAAATAAAAGATTTTTTACATTTCTCTGATAATGATACCAAGTTTACATTTGACTATAGTAAAAAATTTGGTGATATGAATGGTAGACAATATCTTATCCAATATACATCTACTTACATTCCACAACTTAAGTTACGAAATGAAGGTGTCTTTCATAGTGATAGCAAAAATGTAGCGTATCAAGCTGCATTTAGAAGCGCAGAAGTTGGTGGGGGAGGTCAAGGTGACTTAACCCAAAAAATCAAAATTTTCAAAGTTGATGAAAATGATATACAAACGAAACTACCTAATGCTGAATTTTTAATTACAAAAGTGAAAGACGGATCTACTTTTACATTAAAAACAGATGCAAAAGGAGAAGCAGTTTCTGGGAAATTAGAGCCAGGGAAATATAAAATTAAAGAAACAAAAGCACCTGAAGGATATGAGCTTGATCCTACAGAAAAAGAAGCAACTGTTGTTCAAGGTGAACCACTGTTTTGGACTGTGAAAAACACCAAAGTAACAAATATAAATATTTCAGGGACAAAAACATGGGATGACTCAAACAACCAAGACGGAAAACGCCCAGATAAAATCAAAGTAATCCTAAACAAAACAGTAGACGGACAAACAACAAAAGTAACAGAAAAAGAAGTAACAAAAGACAACTGGAACTACGAGTTTAACGATCTACCAAAATATGAAAACGGAAAAGAAATCACATACAGTATAGATGAAGAAGCCGTACCAGGATACGAAAAAGAAGTTACAGGCTACAATCTTAAAAATAGTCATACACCAGAAGTTGTTAATGTTCAAGGAACAAAAACATGGGTTGACAATAATGACCAAGCTGGAAAACGTCCAGGATCAATCAAAGTAATCTTAAACAAAACAGTTGATGGAAAAACAACAAAAGTAGCTGAGAAAGAAGTAACAGCAAAAGATAACTGGAACTACGAATTCACTAACTTACCAAAATATGAAGGTGGAAAAGTAATTAAATATAGCATAGATGAAGTAGATGTACCAGGCTATGAAAAATCTATAAAAGGATATAACCTTGAGAACAAATATATCCCACCAAAACCAAAATTACCTAAGACAGGAAGTGTGCCAAGTGAAGTTGGAGGCTTAGGGATATTAGGATTACTAGCAGGATATGTGTTAATTAGAAGAAAAAACAAAGCTAATTAATAGTAAGCTAATTGAAGATAGATATGAGACACATAAAAATGTGTCTCGTATTTTTGATTTTTTATGATACAATAAGAATGGATAAATAAATTAGAATTTATTGAGGAAAAGATGAAAATAGAAATTAAAGAAGTTATAGATAAAAGAGAAAAAGAAAAGGTATCCAAGGAAGTACTTTATGATTTACCAGAATGGTTTGGACTTCCTGAAAGTACAGAAAATTATATTATAGATTCGCAAGATAAACCATTATTGGCTTGTTATGTGAATGATGAAGTCGCAGGTTATATTGTTTTAAATGCAACGAGTAAGGATTGTGCAGATATTTTTGTTATGGGTGTTAAGAAGAAATTTCATAGAATGGGTATTGGTTCAAAATTGAATAACGAATTTGAAATCTTGGCTAAAAAATTAGGATATACATACTCACAGGTGAAAACAGTTAAGACAGGTTGCTATAAAGAGTATGATATTACCAATAAGTTTTATATAGCGATGGGCTATAAAGAATTGGAATGTTTTCCTACTCTATGGGATGAATGGAATCCATGTCAAATATATATCAAATACCTTGGAGAATAATAAATTTTGAATTATGAAATTATCAACAAAAATAGACTCTTTGTTAAATTCAATTGATGGAGAAAAATAGAATTATCTATATTGTTATATTTTATAAAAAGGAGCTTGTAACAAAGTTCCTTTATTTTTTATATTTTTTATGAATTTTATATTTACATAATATTAATGCAAAAAAAAATACAGTATCTTAGTTATCATTGAACACTGTAATCGAATTTGATATAATCAAAATAAGAAGCAACATATTGGAATAATAATACTATTTGTATTTGAATAACTATATAGAGGAGAACTATAATGAGAATAGAAAGTGGCTTTGGAGAATATTTTAAGTACTCATTGTATGACGCAAGAATATTAAAAATTGAGCATATAAATGACAATTTAATATTATACTTTAATTACATTTTTTCTCACAATGAAGATAGATCAGAAAATACCCATAAAGCGAAGATTATCTTTGAAAAAGTAGATATAGATGATGTAGATTTTCTAGTATTTGATGGCACAATAAGAGAAAAGTTTTCAGGGCATTTATTTAGAAGAATATCAAGATAAGTATAGAGATGGTGAATTTGAAGTAATTATTGAAACATATAACTGGGGGAGAGCGGTATTTCAGGGCTGGTTATGGAATGATGATGTTCATGTAGATTGTATTATGCATATTTATTATTTAGGAAAAATGATATATGAAATAGAGGAGTAGTGAAATACTATGGGAAAAACGTATTTAGAATTAAAACAATTTTTGTAAGATGCCAACGAAGCAAGCTAAATTGATTCAATTATTTGGATTGACTGGAGAGAATATGACGAGGATGTTATAAATTATTTTAATGAGAAAATATAAAATAAAATTACCGTTAACTTTGAGAAGAATGGAGAAAAAGATTAAGGTGCGACTAAAGCAACGTTTAATAGAACTGATAGAACATTTATATAATGAAAATATTATTGAAATTAATGTTATTGATTTCGAAAAAGGCGGTTTTTATGACACTGTGGTTTTCTTAAGAGATACATTAAAAAAAGAATACCCTAAAACAAAGATAAAACGTATTATGAAAAGTATTCACTATGCAAATAGTTTTAATGAAGAGTCTTTAAAACAAAGTGCTTTTTTACTTGACGAAATAGAGCAGTATCTTTGTTTTAATAAATTTTTGAATCATGATAAATCCGTAGAGTATTTTAATGAAAAAATTATAGCTGATGGATTTGTTATTAGTCCAGAAAATTTACTAGAAGTGATGATTGAGAGTTTATTAGATAGTGAAAAAATCTAATAAGGACGGATAATGGTTTTTAATATGTGAGAAGATTATGGATACGCATAAATTTAGAACATAGTAATCTTCTTATAATTTTAGAAACATTAATGTTATTATGTATTATTTACAAATATACAATTATTACATTTTTAATAAGTTCCAAATAATAGTTTAAAGTTTGTGAATATTTAAATGTGGGTATATGTTATAATAAAGTGTAATAAAAATTTTGTTAATATATTTATTAATATAGAAAGGATAATAAAATGGTAGTATTTGATAAACTTTGGTTGGAATTTACTAAATTACCAGAGGTAACGGCAATAGTATTAGGAGGTTCTAGAAGTAGTAATAACTATGATGAAAGTTCTGATTATGACCTATATATTTATTGTACAAGCATTCCCGACAAAGATGTTAGAAAATTAATTTTAGATAAATATTGTTCTTATATTGAGTTAAATAATCAATTTTGGGAATGCGAAGATGATTGTACTTTATCTGATGGAATAGATATAGATATTATTTATAGAAATATAAATGATTTTGAGAATAATATAGAAAATGTTGTGGAAAAATATCATGCGGGTAACGGATATACAACATGCTTTTGGCATAATTTGAAAAATAGTAAAATTCTTTATGATCCTTATAAAGAATTTTCTAGAATACAAGAAAGATTTGCCGTTCCGTTTCCTAAGGAGTTAAAAGAAAATATTATTTCAAAAAATTTCCGTTTATTAACAGGGAATTTACCTTCGTATGATAAGCAGATTTTAAAAGCATTTAATCGTGGAGATTTTGTGAGTGTAAATCACCGTATTGCAGCCTTTATAGAATCTTATTTTGATATTATCTTTGCGATAAATGAACTTACTCACCCAGGAGAAAAGAGAATGATTTCGTATGCTAAAGAACATGCTAAGATTCTTCCTAAACAATTTGAAGAGTCTCTGAATATATTATTATATAGTGTAGGTAGTAGTATAGGTGACGTAGAAAAAAACTTGAAAAATATTATAAAAAATTTAGAAGAAATCATATAGTTATAGATACACCGCATGATGACAAATCAGAAATTAGTAATTAGTCTAGAATTTATCTGGACTAATATTTCTATCTATGCTAATTATGATGGGATTATATTCAAAAAAGAAAAATCAGATACTTTCTAAGAAGCCAGTTGATGGAAAAAAGATGAAGATAAACTAAATACTAAAAAAGAGACCATGGAGCTTGAATTAGCAAGATTTTGAAGTTAGGATTAAACTAGGAGAGATATTGTATGACAAAATTTATGATAGATAATAATGAATTTATTTTAACGGGTAAAAACGAATATGAAGGTAAATTATGCGTTTGGGGAGAGGAAGTAACAATTTTTGTAGATTCACAAGAAAACCAAGAAAAAATTGTCCCTTTTGTACAAGATAAAATCAAGTGGATTGATGAAAACAAAGATAAAATTATAGACGCATTTATGGAGGAAAATAGCCATTATATAGAAGTAATTAATGATATGATAGAAGATGGTGAATTTGATGCTGAGTGTGAAATTGATGAGGAGGACTTTATTAGTGCGTTGTTTATTAACAATGTATCTTTATTTTTAGATGAGAAAGATTGGAGTATAATGTTAGATTTGGAAGCAGAGCCTGATTATCTATTAGGTCATTTAGCTTGTATTGAAATAGATAGCGATTATGAAATAGAATTCGGCGGGTTAAATGGGTAAAAGCTGTTATTAAAAAAGAGATTGCTAAAGAATTATTTTATAGCGATAAAGAAGAGTTTTTAGCTACAGATAAAAATAAGCAAAATGTTAAAATAATTTTCGCTCTTAATCGTTCGAAAAAGACAACTGTCACCCATGGAAGAAAGTCCGATTTTTTCGTTTTAAAGAAACTATTAGATTATTATTTTCAAACAATATAATTAAAAAACGAACTATAAAATCATAAGACAAAAATATTGTACCAAAAAACAAATTTTTTTTGAAAAAGTATTGACATTATTTTTAAAAGTTGGTATACTTAATCACAAGTTAATGATTCACACGTCGATAAGATAAGTAAAAGTGAAAGATGGTAAAGAGAGTCTCGGGTGGTGAAAAGAGATCGTATTGGAAACTTTGAAAATGGTCTTTGAGTGTTAATGGTCGAATAATTAGACCTTTACGGGTGAGCCCGTTATAGCTTCAGGGTATAACATCAAATTTGATGCGTACTTTTTGAGTTGATATTTGTGAGAATATCATAAAGTAAGGTGGTAACACGTAAATGATTAGACGTCCTTGCAGAAGCGTAGCTTCTGTGAGGGCTTTTTTATTTCTCAAAATAATCAAAAGGAGAATTAACTTAGAATTTTATATAAATATTGGAGGAAAAAACAATGTCAGAATTATTAAGTAGTTATAAAACATTAAAATCTAGAAAATGGGTGAACTTAAGCCATAAGATTGATGAAAACTCTCCGAAGTTTCCAGCATTACCAGCATTAGAAAAAGAAACATTATTTACACTGAAAGATGGATTTTATGTCCAAAAATTTTCAGTAGTTGGTCAATATGGAACTCACATAGATGCCCCTATCCACTTTGTAGAAGGTGGAAGATGGCTTGATGAGATTGAGCTAAAGGATTTATTGTTACCTTTATATGTTATTGATAAGAGTGCTGAAGTAGCTACTAACAATGATTATGAAATTACTAAACAGGATATTCTTGATTTTGAAAAAAAATATGGGGAGATTATTCCAGAATCATTTGTAGCATTCCGTAGTGATTGGTCTAAGCGTTGGCCTAACTATGATGAAATAAGAAATCTTGATGAAAATGAAGTACAACATACACCAGGCTGGTCTCGAGAAGCATTAGAATTTTTAATTAAAGAAAGAAAAGTTAAGGCAGTTGGTCATGAAACTCTAGATACTGACTCTGGAGTGAGTGCGGCGGCAGAAGGATTGGTAAATGAGTATTATTTATTGGAACAAGATATTTATCAAGTAGAAGTACTTGCAAATCTTGATCAAGTACCAGCAACTGGAGCATTGATTTCAGTAGCTTATCCAAACTGGACAGAAGCGACTGGATCTCCAGCTCGCGTAGTAGCAATACTACCAGAAGAAGAAAAATAAAGGCCTTTTATAGAAAAAAGTAGAGAAGTTTATAAAATAAAGAAGTAAAGAAGTTAGAAGCAAAAAGTTTTATGAAGTAAAAAAAACAGGATTAGAGAGGAAAAAATTATGTGCAAAAATTGTCAAAATAAATTAGTAGGAAAAGCACCATATAGAGTAGATCATGTTGGATCATTTTTAAGACCAAAAGAATTAGTAGAGGCAAGAGCTAAGTTTGTAGCTGGTGAAATTACTCAAGAAGAATTAACAAAAGTAGAAGATAACACAATTACAGAATTAGTTGAAAAGCAAATAACCCACGGCTTAAAAGGAGTAACAGATGGAGAGTTTCGTCGTGCATACTGGCATCTTGATTTCTTCTGGGGGCTTAATGGAGTAGAACATACTCAGGCAAAAGTTGGTTATCAGTTCCATGATGAAACTACAAAACCAGACTCAGCTGATGTAGTCGGGAAAATTTCTGGAGAAAATCATCCATTTGTAGAACATTATAAATTTTTACGCGATTTGGTAGGTGATAGAGCAGAAGTTAAGCAAACTATCCCAGCTCCAGCACAGTTTTACTTTGAATTAATTCGTGATGAAGAACATATCGCTCAAACAAACAGCATTTATCCAAATAAAGAAGAATTATTCGCGGATATTATTGCTGCATACAAACAAGTAATTAAAGAGCATTATGATGCAGGATGTCGTGTAATTCAACTTGATGACTGTACTTGGGGAGCAATTGTTGACGATAGATTAATTAAATTAATTGCAGAAGGAAGTGGCTTTAATCCAGAAGGAATCCGTGAAACATTCAAAAAAGAATTTATTACCCTTAATAATGGGATTTTAACAGATCTTCCAGAAGACTTAGTGGTAAATACTCATATTTGTCGTGGGAACTATCACTCGACATGGGCTAGTTCTGGCGGTTATGACAGCGTGGCGGATACGTTATTCGGTGAAGAGAACGTTAATGCTTACTACCTAGAATACGATACAGACCGTGCAGGTGATTTCAAACCACTTGCTAAGGTAGGAAGTGATAAGAAGGTTGTTTTAGGACTACTTACTTCAAAATCAGGAAAGTTAGAAAATAAAGACGAGGTAATCGCGCGTATTCGTGAAGCGAGTGAATATGTACCATTAGAAAATATTTACTTAAGTACGCAATGTGGATTTGCTTCTACAGAAGAAGGAAATATTTTAACAGAAGAAGATCAATGGAAAAAAATTGCTTTAATTAGCGAAATTACACAAGAAGTTTGGGGAGATAAGTAATATAGAACATTAAGTAATATAACTTATCGGGCTGCATATGAAATATTAATAAGTTTATATCTGAAAACATCTTAAGTTTGAGTATATATAAGAAAGGCGGAAATTCGATTTTTGAGTTTTCGCTTTTTTACATATTATTATAGAAGAAAAGATAAGAAGGGGGGTAGGTTATTATAAAATTAAGAAGAGTCTAGCAATAAGTTTTTGACACATATATTAGTTTGGAGTAAAATATAGTTTATAAATAATTGATAAAATTCGTGTAAAGGTAATATAATGAGGTAAAAGTATGGCTAAGAAAAAAGAAATCAAAACAAATGCTATGAGATTTTTGGATGATAATAATGTAGAATATACCCACTTTGAATTTGACGCAACGAGTGACGCTGCAAAGACTGGTGTTGGAGTTGCTGATATAATTGGTCGTAATCACAATCAAGTTTTTAAAACAATTATGACGACAGATGGTAAAGGAAATTATGTAGTAGGAGTGCTGATGAGTGAGGATAATATCAACTTCAAAAAACTAGCAAAAGCAGCCGGATTAAAAAGTTTATCGATGCTACCGCTAAAAGATTTAACAAAAATCACAGGTTATGTAAAAGGTGGTTGCTCGCCATTTGCTATGAAAAAACTTTTTCCAACATTTGTAGACGATAGATGTCGTGAAGTTGAATCAATTATTGTTTCAGCTGGTAAAGTAGGACATCAAGTAGAAGTTAAACCAGAAATATTGGAAAATCTTATAGATGCACAAATAGTTGATATTAAGGCAGAATAAAATAAAAATAGTTTTTAGTTTTTACTAAAAACTATTTTTTTATGCCGCCACCCAGAATTGAACTGGGAACGGAGCATTACCATTGCTCTATTATACCATTTAACTATAGCGGCTCATAAGAATTATATCATATAAACTATTTTCTATGCAAATTTACATTATAAGAAAATTATAAACTCTAAAATAGATAAAATGCTAATTGCTAGAAGATATTTTATAAAATTTATTAGAAAGAAAACTGGAAATAAAAATTAAAATTTTAGCTTGATTTAAGATATTATAGATATAATGTGTAACTAATACTTTTTAAAATCCCCAAGAGAACATTGATTTATAAGGATTTTAGTCAGTTCTTTGTGAAATGAAAAGGTATTGTAACGTAATTGAAATAGTTTAGATATTCTACTGAAATTTTCTTTTGTTATAATCTTAAAGGTGAAGGAGGCGTAATATGTTATTTGATACACATGCGCATTTAAATGATGATGCTTATTTAGAAGACTTAGAAGAAACTATAGAACGCGCTAAAGAAGCGGGTGTAAAATTAATTAATATAGTAGGCTTCGATGACAAAAGTATAGAAAAAGCACTAGAAATCACAGCTAAATATGACTTTTTATATTTAACAATAGGCTGGCATCCAGTTGAAGCGATAGATTTTACAGAAGAAAAGTATGAAATGATAAAAAATATCGCATTGACAAATGATAAAGTAATTGCAATCGGTGAGATTGGTTTAGATTATCATTGGGATAAAAGTCCGAAAGATATTCAAAAGGAAGTATTTAGAAGACAAATTCAACTAGCGAAAGAAGTAAATAAACCAATCGTAATTCATACAAGAGATGCGATGGAAGATACTATAAAAATCCTTCAAGAAGAAAAAGCTAGTGAAGTTGGTGGAATAATGCATAGTTTTTCAGGTTCAGTAGAAAGTATGAAGATTATGTTAAAAGAAGACTTCTACATCTCATTAGGAGGTCCAGTAACATTTAAAAATGCTAAGACACCTAAAGAAGTAGCAAAAGCTTGTCCATTGGATAAACTTTTAATAGAGACAGATTGTCCGTATTTAACGCCAACACCTTATAGAGGTAAAAGAAATGAACCTGCTTATGTGCACTATGTTGCACAAGAAATAGCAGATTTAAGAGAGATGACTTATGAACAACTAACAAAACAAACATTTAATAATGCATGTAAATTGTTTAGAATAGACAAAAAGGAGATTGATTAATAAAAATGAAATTAGGAAAAATTTTAGTAGCAGCAGCAACATCAGGAGTATTATTATCAGGAGCGTTTATGATAGCAGAAGAGTACACAGGAAAATCAGCTTTTGCGGTAAACATGGATAATACACGTATCGAATTAAAAACTAAAAAAGGAACTGTAAGAGAAGTGCTTATCGCTAATGACATTCCTTTTAGTGCGGATGATAGAATCGAGCCAGGACTTGATACAAAAGTTAAAGGTGGAGAAACTATTAACATTTACAGAGCTCGTGAAATCACTATAGTTGATGGAGAAACTACAACAACAAGAAAAACTACTTATAGAAAAGTAGAAGATATTCTAAAAGAGCTTAATATTACTTTAGGATCTGAAGATAAAGTAACTCCAGAATTAAGCAGCAAAGTAGCAGAAGTAGATACTATTAAAATCACAAGAAATAGTACAACTACAGAAACAAGAAAAGAAGCTATAAAATTCGAAACTAAAGAAGAAAAAGACGATACTAAATATGTAGACGAAAAAGTTACTAAAGTTGAAGGTAAAGACGGAGAAAAAGAAGTTACTTACAACGTAGTAAGAGAAAATGGTAAAGAAGTATCTAAAACAGTTGTTTCTGAAAAAGTTTTAACAAAAGCAACAGCTAAAGTAGTAGTTGTTGGAACAAAACAACGTCCAGCTAGCCAAATGGCGAAAACAGCAGGTGGAACAGTAGCATTAGCAAACGGAAATACAGCTGGAGCAACAGGTGCAGCGGCAGCTCAAGAAATGGCTCGTCGCACAGGAGTACCAGCATCTACTTGGGAATACATCATTGCTCGTGAATCAAACGGTCAACCAGGTGCAAGAAATGCGTCAGGAGCAAGCGGATTATTCCAAACAATGCCAGGATGGGGATCTACAGCAACAGTTGAAGATCAAATCAATGCAGCGACTCGTGCATATCAAGCGCAAGGGTTATCTGCTTGGGGAATGTAATATAAAATAGAAAACTCTCGAAAAGATTTTCGGGAGTTTTTCTAGCGTATTTAAGAAAATTTTTTGAGCAATAAAAATAAGAGTATAAAATAGAATTTCAATTTTATCGAATGTTTTCGATATGATTAAAAAAAACTAGATTATACTCTTATTTTATTTTGAAATCAACACTGTTAATTTTAGCGATTAGTTTATTATTTATAAACCAAATTAGTGAGCCTACATAAATAATGTAAGTAAACATAAGTAAGCTTGCAGTAGTGAAGATACGATGGTTTTTAAAGAATAAAAAGTTTAGCAGTAAAACAGTGCAATAGATAACAAAAACGGTTAAAAGTTTTAGTTTGCTTTTTTTTATCCAATTAGTATATTTAGTTAGCAACTCTAATCTTTTGTTTTCTTCATTTGTTGCCATTATATTCTCCTTATAAAATAATATCTAAATTATAACAAAAGAAAAATAAAGGTGCAAATAAAAATAGATAAAATATTTTATAGTAAAGCTTCAAATAGCTTATTGGTATTGCTAGAATATAAAGATATATGGTATAATTAAATTGCCATATTATACACAATAGGAGGAAATATGTCTTATACAAGAGATGGTATTTTTGAAAAAATTATAGAAAAATTACCTACTTTAAAAATTCACGAAAGACGAGAAAAAGATAATAGTATATTTATTTTAGAATATAATAATCGCCGAGCAAAGATTGATATAGATAGTTTTATAAGAAAGCTAGGCGACAAAAAAAGAGAGAAAAGCGATAAAAAGGTAGAAGAATTTATTTATTATATTGTGAATAATTTTACAGCTCAAGATAATGTATCTTTAGATGATATTACAAAAGAAGAGCTGATAGATAAGGTTTATCCCGTTGTTCGCTCAACAGGATTTAATAAAGATAACAAGCAACATCTTGTAAAATATCCGCATACAAATGAGACGGATATCTATCTAGCTTATGATTTTGGAAAAGGGTATAAGCTTCTAGATAAGACTTTTCTAGAGAAACTTTCGTTATCATTAGATGAAGTTTTTGAATTTGCTAAAAGAAATCTAGAGAACTTGCCGCTAAAATATAATCTAGATGAAGTAGAAGGAAATAAATTTTATTTTCTAAATGCTAAAGATGGCTATGATGGAGCACGAGTTATTGATAAAAATATTTTAGATTATTTTTATAAAAAAATTGGAGAGTCATATTATTTAGGCTTACCTCATCAGGATGTTCTTATTATAGCGGATATAAAAAATAAAAAAGGGCTGGAGATTCTGCAAAAAATGATGGTTCATTTCTTTACAGAAGGTACAGTTCCGATAACAACAATTACATTCAAATATGATGGAGAAAAATTAGAAAGTTATTTTATTTTTGTTGAATAAAGCGACTAAAATTTAAAATAGTATAGGAGAACGATTATGTTATTTTTTTACAATAAGAAAATGCTAGGAGAAACATTATTAATTACTATTCAAAATAGTGAAGAGGTTACTTATGAAGATAAGAAAAATATTACACTTATTAAAGATAATAATGGAGTATTAGTAGGATTAAATATTTTTAATGTTGAAAATTTGAAACTAGAAGGTGAAGGAAGTATTGAATTATCTGATGAACAAAAAGAAATTTTGAGCAAACGTCTAGAAAAGAATGGTATCAAAATAGATTTAGAGGGTAATAACGATGATTACTTCGTAGTAGGGGAAGTTCTTACTTGTGAAAAGCATCCAGATGCAGATAAACTGAAAGTAACAACAGTAAATGTAGGAGAAGAAACTTTGCAAATTGTTTGTGGAGCACCTAATGTAGAAGCTGGGCAAAAAGTGGTAGTAGCTCTTAGTGGAGCGATGATGCCGAGTGGATTACTTATTAAACCATCAAAATTACGAGGTGTAGATTCTAATGGCATGCTTTGTTCAAAACGTGAATTAGGTTTACGTCAAGAAGAAGTAAGAGGTATTTTAGTATTAGATGAAGATACTAAAGCAGGTACTAAATTAAAAGAATTGAATTTAAAATAATTTATAAATAGGAGGTGTAACTATGGTTAATTGGAAAAAATGGTTTTTAGAAGAAGATGAAGATGAAATTTATAAAGCTGAAGAAGAGCGAAGAGATAAAAAAGAAAAACGTGTTGCTTCAACTAAAGAGAGTGATTTTGATATAGAAGAATTTGAAGAAGAATCGATTGTAGACAAAAAAGAAGCTAGAAAATACGAAGAAATTGATTTAGATGAATACAGTGTTCCAGAAGATTTTGATATAGAGTTTACAGAAGAAGATGAATATTCAGCTCCACAAAAACATCAAAAAGAACGAAACAGCAGTGGATTATTAGGTCGCATAAAAGGTTTATTCTCTAGTTCGAATGATAAACAATTTTCAGATGATGACTTTGAAGAAGATTTCGAAGAAGATGATGAAGCAGAAGACTATAAAACATATTTAGAGCGTCAAAGACGAGAAGAGAAGTTAGAAAAAGAAGGAAATTACACTTTATCAGAAGACTTGGAAGATGATGAAGAATATGAAGAAGAGTATGAAGAAAAGCCACAAGGATTCTTCAACCGATTAAAAGAACGTTTATTTAGTGTGAGTGAAGAAGATATAGAAAAAGAAGAATTGGATGCCATACTTGACGACTTGGAAGATGAGCAAACTTCTGACAACTTCGTAGAAGAAATTGACGAAAAATTTGAGAGAACTGAACAACAAGATTATTCAGAACGAGTTCATATTGATAAAATTAATGATGTAGAATTTGAAGAAATAGATTTATCAGAATATGAAGAAGGTCTAGAAAAAGAAGAAAAACCTGAAAATACTACTAGTTTAACAGACGCACTAAAAGAACTAGGAGTAGAAAACTCTGAAATAAAAGACGTTGATATTTTTGGAGATAAATCAGATAGAAGAACACATCCAACACTTGCAGCTGTTCGAACAAAAAGATTAAAACAAGATTATAAGATGGACACTCTAGGAACAGAGGTTGCTTTAGAAAAAGATCATAGTGATTTGAAAAATGAGATAGCTAAAGCTTATGAATCAAAAGAATCATCTGCTGAACAAGATTCAGAAGCTAGAGAAACTAAAAATAAAGATGCACGTGTTGAATTAAACGAAAACTTCAATAAATTAGAAAGACGCGAAGATAAAATACAAAAAGATAACGTATTATATAAACAAGATAAAGAATTAGATGAACTTTTTGAAGAGATTAAAGTAAAAGAAGAAGAGAGTCATCTAAGAGCTGTGCCAGAATTAGAAGTTCGAACTGTAGATGCAGAAGGTGAACGTCGTGAAAAAGTCAAATATACTACTGTTGACGACATTTTAGAAGGAAATAATGAACTTTTTGAAGATGATATAGATAGAACTAGCAAAAAACTAGTAGGTGAGCGTTTTGATGAAACTATTAAAGCGACAAAAGAGGTAGAAGATTTTAGAAAAGACTTATATGAAGGTAGAAGAGCGGAAACAGTAGAAAAAACAGCCTTAGACGAGCTTATCGAAGCGGAGAATATTGATATTTTCAAAAAAGAAGAGACTTTACCTGAAATAGAAAAATTAAACACAAATCTAAAAGAGTTCAGGGAAGAGCATAATGTAGAAGATATTGAAGAAGATATTGATTTAGTAGAAAAAGCTGCGCGCATAGAAGACGTAGAAGTCGAAGATTATGATGAAATAAAAGAACATAAAAAAGATATCCTAGAAGGATATAGTGATTATCATCTAGATGAAAATGAGATTATTGAACTTGAAGAACAAAATCATTTGGATGAAACAGCAACAGACGTTGATATTGATAGATTATTAGCGGATATTTCTCCTCATAATAAGGTGAAAACGATGAATAATGATGTTGATAAGTTTGTTGATGAAAAAGTTGAGCCAATAGAAGTTGCTGTTCAGAGAGTCGAAAAACACTTAGAAGAAGATGAAGTAGTAGAGGAACAAGAGGAAGAGGAAATTGGTATCGACTATACTGAAAAACTTTATACTGATGATGTTTTTGACTATTTCGATAAAGGTAATGGAAGAAAACTAGGTGAATATAAAACTATAGACCATGGTTATAGACCTGTAAGCAAAGAAAAAATAGAGAATAATCAACGTATCTTAGATGCAATCTTTGAGAAGTATTCTAATAATGGAATATCAACAAATAAAACGGTAACTGATAAAACTATGGAGACAAGCATTATTACGCCAAAACTTAGAAATATAGGGAAGTTTAAGCCAACTCCAGTTTATTCATCAGTTTATGGTTCAGGACCACGTAAAGATGTAGAGGTTAAACCTACAGCTAAACCAATAAAAGAAGCGGGTTTATCAGATAAAAAAAGCGTTCCTGTGAAAAAAACTGAAGAACCAAAAAACAAAAAGAAGTCAGAAGCTAAGGTAGGAAAAAATGAGCAGGCAAGTGCTGATATTTATAAAGAAATAGCTTCTCAAGAAGAAACTGTATGGAATATTGGCTCTGCTAAAAGAGTGCCTAAAAGCAAAATAAAAACAAAAAAAGATAAAAAGTAATTTAATATTTTTCAATTAACCAAAAAACACCAACCGTAAGAATATGATATTACGGTTGGTGTTTTTTATGCTATGAAGTTAGTATTTTTCTAAGATTTCTGCTCTAACTGCAGAGATTAAATATAGCGAACCTGTAATTAAAAGTACTTCGTCACTTTTTAAATTAGGAATAAGCTTAGAAAGAGCTAGTTCATAATTTTCATATTTAGTAACAAATGTATCATTAAAACTACGAACAAGATTATCCAAGTTCGATTCTTTGATTTCAATAGGAACTTTAGTTGCAGAAAACTCAGCGGGGATAGTTTTTAACTTAGTCACCATATCTTCATAGTCCTTATCCTCAAGGATACCTAACAAGATTTTTAGTTTTGGGAAGTTGTTAGCACTAAGGTAATTGACCAAACTGCTAATACCATCATTGTTGTGGGCTCCGTCTAGTAGGATATTCGGACGAATCCATTCTAGGCGACCTGCCCAAGTAGACAAAGCTAAAACAGAGCTAATTGTTTTATCATCTATATCGATAATACCACGAGAGCGCAGATTAAAGATTGCTGCTAGTGCTAGTGATGCGTTGCAAATTTGATGTTGACCAACCATTTTTGTTGTGTAGTTGATATTCCTGAAGCTAAACTTATTGCCATGAGCACCAATATCTTTTATTTCTATATTGTTTTCATCTAAAATAGAAAGTTTTGCATTTTTTTCCTTACAAATATTAGAAATAACATCTACAATACTATCATTAGCTGGATAGATAAGGACGTTATCATTTTCTTGGATAATACCGGCCTTTTCGTAGGCGATTTTTTCCAAAGAATCACCTAGTATTGCAGTATGGTCCAATCCGATTTTTGTAATAATCGACAATAGCTTTTCTTTAAAAATATTTGTTCCATCATAACGCCCGCCAAGACCAACTTCCATAATAACAAAATCTGTTTTTTGATCTTTGAAATATAGTAGAGCAATTGTTGTAATGATTTCAAAGAAAGAAAGCTTATCGCTAGGATCATGATTATTTGCATCATAAACTTTAACAACTTCTTTATAGAGACGATATGCTTCTTTGTATGGAATAAAGTCATCGTTAATACGAATGCGATCGTTAAAACTTAGCATGCCAGGACTAGAATAAAGACCAACGCGGTATTTTGTTTTTAGTACGTCTTTTATATAAGAACATGTAGAACCTTTCCCATTAGTTCCCGCGACATGAATAACTTTCAAGTCATGCTCAGGATTATTGAATAGAGCCAAAACATGTTCCATACGATGTAGACCAAGCTTCATTCCAGTGCGCTCTATTTTATAAGAAGCGGTAATAAGAAGCTCTTCACAAACACATTCCAGTGCGAAGTTGGTCAACTCATCTTGAGGAAGGGATTCTAGTTTATCGATAATATTTTCTAGGTTTTGTTCTTCTAATAATTCTAAAATATTGTAGTTATCTACTAAATTATTTTTTGTTAAAAAGTTTTCAATTTTAGTTTTACATTTTAAATTCATAATAAATTAACTCCTAAGAAGACTATATCTTCTGATTTTATACATTTAATTCTATAATGTTAAGCAGAAAAAGTAAATAGTAGAAAAAATAATTTTTAACTAGATTTTAGTTATAGTATAAAGTTTGTGTTAAGTTTAGAATATATAATATAATTATAACAAGTTAATAATATTTTTTTCATAATATATGGCTCGTCGTTTGACGAGCCGTTCTCCTTTTATTCCATATTTTTTGCGACTATAGCTCCTATTGCGACAAAAGCTATTATTAGTATAGCTGCCATTAAAAATTCTAAACTCCAGATATTATTTAATTTCGAACCAAAATTTAGCCAAATTAATCGACCGGGAATAAGACCGATAAGGTTAGCTATAAAATAATGTTTAAATGATATTCTAGTAAGACCATAAGAGTAACTAACAATACTGTTTGGTAATATCGGAATAAGTCTGCAAATAATCAAAAAGGTAGCGAGTTTATTGTCCTTTAGACCGAAAATTCTGTTAAACTGTTTTAAGGTAAGACGTTTTTCTAAAAAATTTTCAATTTTGTTTCTTGCAAAATATCTAGAAATAAGAAACATTATATTAGTGTAGATAATTGCGGCTATTATAGTTAGGAAAGTACCTAGCTTAAATCCAAATAAAAGACCGCCGATAACAGAGAAAATTCCAGGTGGGAATAGCAAAATAGGGAGAATAGATGCTAATAATAAAAATATTATAGGTGCATAATCACCAAATTGTTCAATAAAGTTTTGCATATTTTCTCCTTTAACTATAAATGTATTTTCAGGTTTTCCTATTCAAATAGTATAACATAAAGCATAGGGAAAGGTGAATATAATACTTTGCTAGAGAGTGACTGCGGAACAAGCATGGAAAGATGAAAAAACAAGTTTTAGTCTAGGCTAGAACTTGTTTTTCTATAAATTCACTTGCATATGATATAATATGTTTTATATAGTAAAGAATAATACAGGTGATAATAATGACTAAACTAAAAAAACTTTTAGATGAAAAAAAATATTTGATAATGGGGATTTTAAACTTCACTCCGGATTCTTTTTCTGATGGAGGAGACTTTTACGATGTTGAGACTGCGATAGAAGGTGTTCGTAAGATGCTAGATGAAGGTGCTGATATTATTGATATAGGAGCGGAATCAACGCGACCTGGCTCAATAGCTATTTCAGAAGATGAGGAGCTTCGCCGTTTAGAGAGAATTTTCCCGATTTTGCGTAAGGAGTTTCCTAAAGCATGCTTTAGTATAGATACTTATAAACCAGCTGTTGCTGAATATATGATTAAAGCTGGTGCTGACGTGCTTAATGATGTAAATGGAGCAAAAGGAAGCAATATGGCAGAGGTTGCTGCAAAGTATGATATACCGATTGTTATTATGCATAATAGTGGCGTAGAAGAAGGTAGTGAAGTCGAACAAGTCGTTCGTGAACTTGGGGAGAGTTTAGATATTTGTCTTGCTGCTGGTGTTAAAAAAGAAAATATAATAATCGATCCAGGAATGGGATTTGGTAAGACTGCTGAAGCTAATTTAGAGATTACTAGAAAATTAGACTCGTTAAACTCTCTAGATTGCGAGATTTTATATGCGGTAAGTAGAAAGAGAACGACGGATTACGTTTTAGGAGGTAATACTAACCCTAAAGAACGAGATATAGTTACTGCGACACTATCTTTAGAGGCGATACGTCGTGGAGCAAAAATGGTGCGTGTTCATAATGTAAAAGTTATGAAAGAAGCATTGATAACTTATGAAATAATAAATGGATAAAATATAGAGAAATACTAAGAAAGGAGGTTAAGATGAACAATACTTTTATTTATAATAATCATTTAGAAGCGAAAAAAGTACTTAGTACCCTTGAAAAAGAGTTAGAGTTATGCGATGAATTTATTTTTAGCGTGGCATTTATTTCGGAAAGTGGTTTGACAAGTCTGCTTCAAACTTTAAAAAACTTAGAAGAAAGAAATATTCGTGGGAAAATATTGACAACAGATTATTTGTATTTTAACACACCAAAAGTTTTAGATAAACTAGCTACTTTTAAAAATATAGAGCTAAGAATGTATGCTAGTTCGAAAAATAATCATGGTTTTCATACAAAAGGTTATTTGTTTAGGAAAAAAGACTCTTGGAATATCTTGTTAGGTAGTTCGAACTTAACGAGTGCTGCATTAACGATTAACAAAGAGTGGAATACATTTGTTGAAGAAGATAATCAGCTATGTTCAAGTATATTAGAAGAATTTCATACATTATGGAATATGTCGGAAGACTATGCTAGCGTAAAAGATAAATATAAAGTTGAGTTTTTGAACAATAAGCAACAAACTCTTAAAACAATAGATAATATTACCGATGAAATTAGTCCAAATGAGATGCAACAAAGTTTTATAGAAAACTTTAAAAAGCTACGAGAACAAGATAATAGAGGATTACTTGTGTCTGCTACTGGGACTGGTAAGACATTTGCAGCAGCTTTTGCGATGAAAAATATAAATGCCAAAAGGATTTTATTTATTGTTCATCGTGAACAGATTGCAAGGCAAGCTTTGGAAACTTTTAAAATTATTTTTGGGAACAGTCGTACATACGGACTTCTTACAGGTAAAAATAAAAATATAGAAGCAGATTTTATTTTTGCGACAGTCCAAACAATATCCAAGTCTGATGTGTTTAAAAGTTTTTCTAAAGATTGCTTCGACGAGATTATTATTGACGAGGTGCATCGAGCGGGGGCGAAAAGTTATTTAACAATAATAGATTATTTTGGGCCAACGTTTTATTTAGGAATGACGGCAAGTCCAGATAGAACTGATAGTTTTAATATTTACGAGTTATTTAATAATAATATTGTTTATGAGGTACGCTTAAAAGAAGCGATGGAAAATAACCTTCTTTGTCCGTTTCACTATTTTGGAATTAGCGATTTGATAGTAGATGGCGAAACGCTAGATGAACTTAGTGATTTTACAAGATTAACCTCTGATAAGCGAGTGAATCATATTATTGAAAAACTAAATTACTATGGTTATTCGGGGGATAGAGTAAAAGGATTAGTATTTTGTTCTTCTAAACGAGAAGCACAAATACTTAGCGATGCATTTAATAGTAGAGGATTTAGAACTACTAGTTTAACAGGTGAAGATGGTCAGGAAAAACGCGAAAAAGAAATTGAGAAGCTAATAGCTGACTCGGGAGATATATTAGATTATATTTTTACCGTAGATATTTTTAATGAAGGTATAGATATTCCAGAAGTTAATCAAGTAGTTATGCTCCGTCCAACACAAAGTGCGATAATTTTTATCCAACAGTTAGGTCGTGGTTTAAGGAAAAATAAAGGCAAAGATTTTGTCGTAATAATAGACTTTATCGCAAACTACAAAAATAACTTTTTAATACCAATTGCCCTATCAGGAGATAGAACTTATGATAAAGATACAGCTCGTAAGTTCCTATCACAAGGGAATAGGTATTTACCAGGAATGTCGACTATACATTTTGATAATATATCAAAACAAAGAATATATAGCGCAATTGATAATGTGAAATTGAATACATGGTTATTTATTTCTGATGAGTACAACAAGTTAAAAAACAAACTCGGTAGGATTCCAGCCTACTATGACTTTGAAAATTATGATACGTTAGATATTAAAAAGATTTTTGAGGTTGCAGGTAGTTATTATGCATTTTTATCTAAAAAAGACCGAGATTATAGCTACAATGGGAAAATATCAAAAACAGCAGAAAATATGCTAAACTTTGTATCAACTAATTTAATCTTAAGCAAGAAAATAGAAGAACTTATACTTTTAAGGTTAATCTTAAAAAATTCTCAAAATCTTGAAGAGGATTTTAGAGGTGTGATGCTTACAGATTATACTAAATTAATCGCTGATTATGAACTTGAGGTAAGTAGGAAGATTCTTACAAATAATTTTGTAACGAGCAGTGTTACGAAAAAGAAATTTAATGACTGTATATTTTTAGATGAGTATAACAAGGTGATAAAACCATCAAAAGCATTAGAAAAAGAACTGCAGTCAGATATTTTTAGAACGTTGTTGACAGAATTAGTAGAATATGGAATTTATAGATATAATAAGTATTACAAAGGTAATCTATATAGGGATACTAATTTTGTCCTTTATGAAAAATATAGTTTTGAAGATATTTGTAAACTTTTTTCTTGGAGTATCAATTACGTACCTTTAGCTATTGGTGGCTATAAATATGATGAACAGACAAAAACTTTACCGGTATTTATCAATTATGACATAGATGAAAATTCATTCAACCATGATTATGTCCATGGATTTTTACCAGACAACGGTTTTACATCAATGTCGAAACCACGTCGTAATTTAGGATCAAAAGAATGCGAATATTTCTATAAAGATAAAACAAAGATTTATCTATTTATGAGAAAAAATAAAGATGATAAAGATGGAGCAAGAATATTCTATTTCCTTGGAGAGATGAAAACAGTAGGGAAACCAGAGTTGGTTCATAGAGAAAAAAGTGGCGATACAGTTATTCAATTTTTCTATAAAATTCAGACGCCGCTTAGGGAAGATATGTATGAATATTTTACACAGGAGAAGATATAATGATAGATATAGAATTAATAGAAGGCTTAAGCATAGATGATGCTAAAAGAGTTTGCTTATGGACAAATGAAAAAGGTGTAGAGTTTTTGAGAAGGTGGGCAGGACCAGACGTCGAGTTTCCACTTAATGAGGATTCATTATTAAATTTTGAAAATATATACTCTATACAGAAAAATGGAGAATTTATAGGTATAATTAGAAAAATACGTCAAGTTGGCACAAATGTTCATATAGGGAATTTCATATTAAATCCTGAGTATACAAACCGTGGTTTTGGGAAAATAGCTTTAAGGAAATTTATTGATAGTATTTTTTTAGAACAACAAGTAGAGACTATAACTCTTAATGTTTTAGCTGATAATAAGAATGCTATGGAATTATACAAAAAATGTGATTTTGAAGTTCTTTCTACAATAACTCAACCCATTAAAAAATATTTGATGGTTAGAAGAAAATAAAAGCTTGAAAAACTAGTATAATATTTACAAAATATAGTGGATATTTGTTGATTTTTAATTTTATAATTGATATAATGGAAAACAGAGTAATTTTATTACTCCTTACTCCCTTGCAAAAAAGGGAGTCGCAAAGACCAAAAGGAGGTAACACACATGAGAAAATATGAAGTAATGTTTGCTGTTCAACCACGTATCGATGAAGAAGCTAAAAAAGCTGTGGTTGATAGATTCGTAAATATTCTTTCAGAAGGTGCAGAAGCAGTAGAAGTTAAAGATTTAGGTAAAAAACGCCTAGCTTATGAAATCGAAGACTTCACTGATGCTTTCTACTATGTAGTAGAATTAACTTCAGAAACAGATGCGTCTACAAAAGAATTCGATCGTTTAGCAAAAATTAGCGATGACATCATCCGTCACATGGTAGTTAGATTAGAAAAATAAGGGGTGACTTACTATGATTAATAACGTAGTATTAGTAGGAAGATTAACAAAAGATCCAGAATTAAGATATTCTAGTTCAAATATCCCAATGGTTTATTTTACAGTTGCTGTGAATAGAACATTCGCCGATCAAAATGGTCAAAGACAAGCGGACTTTATTGGCTGTGTAGCTTTTAGAAAGCAAGCAGAAAATATGGCGCGTTTTTTAGGACGTGGTAGTTTGATTGGTGTAGAAGGAAGAATCCAAACTAGAAATTATCAAGGAAAAGATGGGAATACTGTCTATGTTACAGAAGTTGTAGCTGATAGAATCCAGTTCCTTGAATCTAAGTCTAGTTCAAATAGACAAAATAACGGATTTGATTCAATGAGTTTCAATCAACCTCAATCACAACCATCATTTAGTAATAATCAAAATTATTACAACAATTCTAATCATAACCAAGGGCAAGCTAATTCAGCTATGCAAGATTTTATTAATGATAGTTCATTTTCTGATTTTGGGGAAAATTTCCCAAGTAACTTAGATGATGACTTCATGCAGGATGTAGTAAATCCGTTTAAAGAAGACTAAAATTACATAGGAGGACATGCACAATGGCAGTAAATAACAATCGTCGTAACAACATGCGTCGTCGTAAAAAAGTATGTTATTTCACAAAAAATAACGTTGAATTTATCGATTACAAAGATGTAGAATTACTTAAAAAATTCATTTCTGAACGTGGAAAAATCTTACCACGTCGTGTAACTGGTACTTCAGCTAAGTATCAAAGAATGTTAACTACAGCAATTAAAAGAGCTAGACACATGGCACTTTTACCATACGTAGTAGACGAAAAATAAGATTAAATAGAGAAAAAGATGAGCTTAGGCTTGTCTTTTTTTTATGCTTTGATATAATAAAAGAAAATATGTGTATGTTGAGAGTGAGGTAGTAGAATGGAATTTAAAAAGTTGAGTGAAACAAAAGTGCTAAAAGATCCAGTCCATAGTTATATTCATATTAACTATGAGGTAGTTTGGAATTGTTTAGATAGCAAGGAATTCCAACGTTTACGTCGTATTAGACAACTAGGAGGAGATTTCCAGGTTTATCCAACGGCGGAGCATTCTCGCTTTTCTCACTCCTTAGGAGTTTACGAAATTGTTCGTAGGATGGTTACGGAGATAAAGTCTTTAAGTGTGGAACTTAGTGAATATGATAAAATCTGCGTAATGTTGGCAGGGTTGTTGCACGATGTAGGTCATGGCCCATTCTCTCACGCATTTGAACATGTTACTAAACATAGTCATGAAGATTATACAGCTAAGATAATTTTAGGGGAAACTGAACTTAATCAGGTGCTAACTGAAGTATCTCCAAGATTACCAGAAGATATAGTATCAATAATAGAACATAATCATCCAAATGATATTCTTAATCAGATTATTTCTGGTCAATTAGATGCTGATAGAATGGATTATTTACTTAGAGATTCATACTTTTCAGCAACAAGCTATGGACAGTTTGACTTAGAAAGAATATTACGAACAATGCGTGTTAGAAAAATAGATGAAAATAAAAAAGCTCTTGTCGTGAAATATACGGGGATTCATAGTGTAGAAGACTATATTATGGCAAGATATCAGATGTATTGGCAAGTATATTATCATCCAGTAGCACGTAGCTATGAAGCAGTATTTATTCAACTTTTTAATAGATTAAAAGATATTTTTAAAGATAATAAAGAGTATTTTTCTGATATGAAAGTTTTAATCCCATTTCTTGAAAAAAATGTGGTTAGTGTAGAAGAGTATTTCAAATTAGATGAAAATTCTCTATTGTATTGTTGTAGTTTAATTCAGAATAAAGATGATGAAATTGCAGCGGATTTAGCTCGAAGACTACAAAATAGAAGACTTTTTGAGTATGTAGATTATAGTGAAGAGAACTTGGCACAAATAAAAAATATGCTAAAAGAGCAGAACCTAGATGAAAAATATTATTTACGAGTAGAAAATGTAGAGGCGAGTGTTTACAGCCCTTATAAAGGTAGAAAGATTCTAATAGAACAATTAGATGGTAAGATAGTTGCTTTAGAAAAAGCTAGTACTATAGTAGAATCGATAACAAAAGGCGAAACAAAAAGAGAAGGAACGATATTTTATCCAAGATAAAAAGAAAGCTAACTTAGGAAGGGGATTCTAGGTTAGCTTTTATTGTTTCAAAAATAATTGTCAGAAAATAATTACATATTAACTTACTATTGATTTTAATTGTCGAAAATGTTATAATTATACTTATAAAAAATTGAATGATGAGATAATAAAGGAGAGATAAGAATGTTTGAATTAGCAAATGTAGCAAGACCAGGAGTGAGTGAATATATTTCAGGGAGTGGAGCTTTGGCTGTGCTTGATAATAGGCTAGAAGGATTTAATACTCCTTTGATTGTTACAGGTGAAAAATCTTATGAAGCTTTTAAAAAATTTTATAAGGGGAATAGAGAATTTAGAGTAGCAAAATATGACGGGACATCATCTTATGAAGATATGAAACGCATTGCAGATGAATATGGAGAAGATGTTGATGTGGTTATTGGTGTAGGAGGAGGTCGTGTTATTGACACGGCTAAAGGTGTGGCAAGCTTTTTGAATAAAGAGTATATGACTGTTCCAACGGTAATAGCAACATGCGCTCCTTATGCTCCAGTAGCGGCGGTTTATAATCCGGATAAAACTTTTAGAGAGGTTGGATATTTTAAACGTACTGCATATGCTTGTATTGCAGACTTAGATTTATTACTAGAATCACCAAAAGAATATTTTGTTGCGGGTATTGGAGATACTCTTGCGAAATGGTATGAAGCTGTAGTGCTAGTGGAAAGAAATAATAAGTATAATGATCCGTTAGTAAGAATGGGACTAGAAGCTGCAAAAATTACGCGTGATGCACTTTTACGTGATGCTAATGGTGCATTAGAAGCTATGAGTACAAAAACAGTAACAGAAAGCTTCAAACACGCGGTAGATACTGTATTTGCGATTTCTGGAGCGGTAGGATGTTTTGGAGTTCATTATGGAAGAATGGCAGGAGCTCATGCTGTGCATAATGGTATGAGTTTAGTAAAAGAAACACATAAAGTTCTTCATGGAACAAAGGTTTCATATGGTATTCTAGTTCAATTATTAGCAGAAGGTAAGAAGGAAGAAGTAGAAAGATTAATTCCATTTTATAAAGAAAATGATTTAGCTTATAACCTAGCATGTGTGAATGTAGTAGAAGATGTAGAAGAAAAAATTGAAAAAATTGCAGAGTTTGCTGCTAGTGAAAAAGAATCATTCAAATTGGCGGTTGATGTTTGTACACCAGAGGTTGTAGCAACAGCAATGAGACAATTAGAAGAGATGACAAAATAAATATAAATATCCCTCAAATAATAAATTTGAGGGATATTTTTTAGATATTATCTTTTAATACGGGTAGTAACATTTGTTCTTTTATGTTATTAGCTGTTTCATCTTTTAGTAGATAATTAACTATTTCATAACCGAAAAGAATGGCAACGGCTGGACCTTGAGCAGTAATAACATTTTTATCAACTACAACAGCTTTTTTAGAATTGTAAGATTGACATTCTAGTTCTTTATCGAAACCTGGATAAGATGTAGCTTCTCTGTCTTTTAAAATCTCTGCCGCACTTAGTACTATAGGCGCTGCACAAATAGCTGCGACTAATTTGTCTTCATTATACATAGTTTTGAAAAATTCAATGATTTTGTTATTGTCACGTAATAATGTACTTCCTGGCATTCCTCCAGGAATAACAATAGCATCATATTCTAGTATATCTTCAATATCATTAATCTTTTTATCGACAATAATTTTAATATTATGTGCACCTATAACATACTCAGCGTTATTAGCTGAAATAAGATCAACTTCTAAATTCGCACGGCGCATAATATCAAGAGGAGCAATTAGTTCTAACTCTTCACCACCATTGTCAACGAATAAGGCAACTTTTTTTGTCATAATAACCTCCTAAGTAATAATTTGATAATAAATATAAAGTATTGTAAAAATAATCGACCATCTACGGAAGATGGCCGATTAAAGTTTAAACTCATAATTATTTAGAAATTTCCAGAACCCCGTAACCAGTGTCGCGACGTTTATAAACTATAGAAATTTCGTTAGTATTTGCATCTAAGAATGCGAAGAAGTCATGTCCTAAAAGCTCCATTTGGAATACAGCTTCATCTCTTGTCATAGTTTCAACTTTTAGTTGTTTAACTTTACCGAAATCAAGTGATGTTTCTTCTACATCTTCTAATGCGCTAGTAAGAAGATTTTCTTCTACAAATCCTTTTTCACGACCTTTTCTATTAATTCTAGTTTTGTGTTTTCTCATTTGACGTTCAAGTTTATCCACAACTAAATCAATAGCAGCGTAAAGATCTTCGTTTGTTTCCTCTGCACGAAGTGTCACACCTTTAAGAGGAACGGTAATTTCAATTTTTTTCTTATTATTTTTGTATACTTTAGCATTAGCGTAAACGTTTGCTTGTAAACTGTCAGCAAAGTATTTTTCTAATTTAGAAACTTTGTTCTCAACATACTCCCTAATTGCTTGAGTAATTTCTAAATTTTCTCCTCGTACTTGATATCTTAACATTTTAAAGCACTCCTTTCATAAAGTAGCTAGTCTACTTTATAGGGTATCCCCTTGTTTTTATACTTATATTATAACACTTTTTGATAACGTTAGCAACATAATTTCTAGAAAAAGATTTTTCCGGAAAAATAGATTATTATTTGTTTTATAAATATATTTTTGTTAAAATTAAATTAAAATAGAGGATTAATAACATTTTAACGTTATGTAAAGTCTTAAATATAAGAATTAAAGGCAAAAATTACAGAAAAATACTAAAATCATTAAAGTTTTAGGTAGAGATGAACTTTTGTAATCTTTGTTATATTCGATAGTAAAAATTAAAAGGGATTATGAAATATTTTTAAAAGGTAACTGTGGGGAGTAGGTTATGTTTTTTGAAGAATATAGTGAGTTTATCGAAGCACTTTATTGTGTTCGTTATTCAAAAAGAGATGAAGAAGAAAAGTTAAATAGTTATAAAGAAATTTATAATGATTATATAAAATTTGGAGAAGTAAACAAAGATTTTGAAGAAATTTACAACGATATAATAACGGGAGTAGTCTATACTTTAAAAGCTTGTGATTTAGAGTTTTTAAGAGTGTATAATGGGCTACTCCTTTCTATTTCTAAACTTTTACGACTTAAAGTAAAAATTCATTATTTAGAAGAGTCGACTTATATTGACAAGGTATATGTTGTTCAAGGAGAAGAAAGAAATTATCATTGTCTTCAGTGTGATAATAAAAATCAAAAACTATTTTTTAGTTATGAAACGGAAGGGACCAAAATAACATATTGTAAAAGATGTCTAGAGTTCGGAAGATGTGATAATTATTTTTTAAGATTTTATATAAATATTCCTTTTAATAAAATTAATAAACTAAAAGAACCGCCAGTAATCTTAAGTGATGTTCAGAAAGAAGCAAGTGAGAAAATAGTAGAAAATAGCGAATTAAGGAAGAACACTTTAATCTGGGCGGTCTGCGGTGCAGGTAAAACAGAAATAGTCTATAAGGTTATCTACAATAATATAAAAAATAATAAAAAAGTCTGTATGGCTATTCCACGAAAAGATGTTGTCCAAGAACTAGCTAGGCGTTTTAATAGGGATTTCAGCGATATTCCTATAAGTGTTCTTCATGGGGATAAAAAAAATCTAGTCGATTCGCACTTTTATCTAATGACTACACATCAACTTATAAAATATTATAATTATTTTGATATTGTCATAGTAGATGAGGTAGATGCTTTTCCATACTACGGTGATGAATGTTTAGAACAAGGAGCTATGACAAGTCTAAAAAATCAGGGAACATTAGTGTTTTTATCAGCAACGCCATCAGATAAAGTAAAAAAACTGGTCGATGAGATTATAAAAATTCCTATAAGATTTCATGGGTATTTGCTTCCTATTCCAAAAATAAAAATAGAACAAAGTAAAGTATTTACCTATGAGAAGAAGTCACAGTACATTACACAGTTTATTACTCAAAGATTAGAACTAGCTAGGAGATTATTAATATTTGCTCCAACTATCGCTATGAGTAAAAGCTTAAAATTATATTTAGAAAAAAGTCTAGTGGATAATGTGATTATAGACTTTGTTTATAGTGAAGATGAGAAACGGCAAGAAAAGGTGGAGAAGTTCAAAAAGTGGGAGATAGACATATTAATTACAACTACTATACTTGAAAGAGGCGTCACATTTGATTATCTAGATGTTTTAGTATTCGAATCTAATCATAAAATCTTTACCAAAGAGGCGTTGATACAAATAGCAGGACGAGTAGGAAGGAAAGAATACGATTATAGTGGGGAAATCGTGTTTTTAGCAGATAAAATTAATAAAAATATGAAGCTTGCGATAAAAGAAATAAACTATATGAATAACTTAGCCAAGTATAGACGATTAAATAAGGAGTAGATAATGGAATGTAGTTTTTGTAAAAAAGAAATCAAAGAGAAATTAGGGTTTAAAAATGTTTTTTCGAAAAAGAAAAGTTTTATTTTGTGTGAAAGTTGTAAGATAAATCTAAATATAAATATAGAACAGTTAGGAGAATATACCTTGTATTATTTCGCTGATTATGAATTTTTGAAAGATAGCATTTATGCGATTAAATATGGAGGAGACGTAGAAGAATGCCTAAAGTATAAAAGTCTGTTTAGAAAATTTTTTGAAGAGTATAATTTTGATTTAATTACAATAGTTCCAGCTAATAATGAGAGAAAAGTAATTCGCAGCTTTCATCATATAGAACAACTTTGTACTTTGTGTAATATAAAATTTGAGAAAATTCTAGAGTCTGACTACCGCCCTAAACAAGCGAAGTTACATAAACAAAGAGCGGGACATCCATTTTATACATTATCTTCTACTATGCCTGACACAAATATTTCCAAAGTGCTTATAATCGACGATGTTTTTACCAGTGGAAATACCCTACTATCTTGTGCAAAACCACTAAAAGAACTTTTTCAAAATTCAGAAATTAGTTTTTTAGTTCTTGCGAAAAGTATACACTAGGGTTTTATTGAAGAAATAACAAAAAACATCATAAAATTTAATAGGTATCTTTTATAACTATAAACTAGATTTTGTGATATAATTTATTAGTTGAATAAATTTAGTTAGGAGATGGTTAAAACAAAAATTTTATTTTCATTAATAATGATAGTTTTTATTTTGATATTAGTATATTACTTATCTAAAAAATTTGAACTAAAAAAAGAGCAAATAATAATTTTTTGGATTTTGGTGTTGTTTTGGACGGCGATTAGTATAATAAGAGCTTATAGGAAGCTTTATGCGATAACACCAATAGAGCAGGGTGGATTGTCTTTAACTCCGGTTTTAGCGGCGCAAATAGCCGCTGGCTATGGTCTTATGAGTTTAATCGTTAGGTTGCCAATGTTTTTGGCGAGTGATATTTTTAAACGTCGTAAAGTGTTTATACAGATTGCGTTATTCTTGTTAATTTTGACCTCGTTTTTAGTGGCGTTTAATGCGAATTATTTAACACTGTATTTATCTTCGTTGTCACTAGGGATTAGTGCGACAATGCTAGCATTATTTAATGTTATTTTCTCAGAAACATTTTCGAAAGATAAGGCGGCGGTGTCGGTATCTATTTTATCTATAGCACCACTTTTAGCAGAATTTATGGCGGCGCCAATCCAATATTTATTAACAATGGATACATATAAGCAGTTTAATTATATGTGGCTTGTATCAGGAATTATAGCTCTAATAACATTTGTTCTAACTTTTATGATGAAGGATTATCGTCCTGTTGATAGTGATTTTTCATTTAATAAGGTTAAGGTAGTTTTAAAACATAAGAGTTTTATTTATATTTGTTTATTAGCTGTCTTATTATCATTTATCAAGTTTTCTACCAGTGGGGCAAATATGATCGCTTATGGGAAGACTGATTTAAATATGACACCACTTATGTTGGCGTATATAGATGCGGTTTTTGCTGTGCCACAATTAATTGCAGGTGTTCTTGTAGGAGTATATCTTACTCGTAAATGGGGAATTCAAAAAACATTGTTATTTTTACTTGGGTGCTTATTAACTTTTTACATAATAGCCTTATATATCAACAATCCATATATAATTTATTTTAGCTATACTCTAAATGGTTTAGGATATGGTGGAGCGTACAATATTCTTATTGCACTAGCAATGCAATATTTTGACAGAGAGTATCGTAACGTTAGTATGGGTATTTACCAAGCGTTCTTTGCTTTAGGTATTTATTACGGGGATTATGTTTATGTGTGGATAGCTAAACATATTAAACATGGTTTGTTTGGTTTTAGCCAAAGTAAAGCAATATTTTTAATAGTAATTGGAATAACCTTGATAAGTATGATTATGGTAAAATTAAAAGTAAAAGATAGTTAAGTATTATAAAAGATGAGTATATCGAGATAGCGATATACTCATCTTTTTTTAAATAAAAAGTACTAGTTTGTTAAATTTTCAGAATTCTTTAGGAAATTACTTGACAAACAGAAATAGCAGTGCTAGACTAAAAATAACAAGATAAAAAGAGAGGAACACTGTTATGTTATCATCAAAATTATTTAATACACAATTAAATAATTATTACTACAGCTACTATTAGATAGTGTTTGTACTTAGGTCTTATAGGTACAAACAAGGTTTGTATCTATGGGAGCTGTAGAGTTTGGTGATGCTCGCATAGAGGAATATTCTAAGCGGGCTAACAGTTTATAAAAAATAATACGAGGTTAAGAACTTTTTAAACTTGTATAGAAACTATTGAAAACCGTTTAGAACATTCTAAACGGTTTTTTCTTTTAGGAAAATCTTAAAATTAAAAAATAAAAAGGAGAAAAAGAAAATGAAATTTAAAAAATTAAAAGTATTGTTAGGAATAAGTTTATTAGTACTTGGTGGTTGTAGCAATAAAGGTGAAGTTAAAACAGATAATATAAAAATAGGAGTTTTGCAATACGCTGAACATAATGCTTTAACTAGTGCAAGAGAAGGTTTTGTAGAAGCGTTGGCAGAAGAAGGATACACTTCGGACAAGGTAACTTTTAATGTTCAAAATGCTATGGGAGATCAGAGTAATCTTCAAACTATAGCGGAACAGCTTGCAAGAAAAAATGATTTAAACTTTGTTATAGCAACACCTGCAGCACAAGCTATGGTTAATGTTGATGATAGAACACCCACTATTTTCACAGCTGTAACGGATCCGGTAGCTGCTTCATTATTGGTTAAAGCAGACGCTCCAGAAGGGAATGTAACAGGAACTGTTGACTTAACGCCAGTAGATAAACAAATAGAGAAATTGCTAAAAATAGTTCCAAAAGCAAAAAAAGTTGGAATTTTCTACAATTCAAGTGAAGTAAACTCTGAAGCACAAGCTAAGATTGCGAAAGAAACTTTGAAAAAATCTGGTGTGGAAGTTGTAGAAAAAACAGTAACTACAACAAATGATGTTCAACAAGTTATTACATCACTAGCGAGTGAAGTAGATGCAATTTACTTCCCGACGGATACTACAGTAGCATCAACAATTTCAACAATTGGCGCAGTTTTAAAAGAGAAAAAAGTTCCAGCGCTAGGGGGAGATAAAGCAGTTTTAGAAGGAATGCTAGTTACTTATGGTGTGGATTACAAAGAGATAGGTCGTCAAGCAGGCCGTCAAGCAGCGCAAATCTTAAAAGGTAAGAAAATATCAGAATTACCAGTTGAACAACCTAAAAAGTTAGCTGTTGATATAAATGATGATATGGTGCGTGCGTTAGGTTTAAATAAAGAAGAATTATTAAAAGTATTAGGATAATATAGGAGGATAAGATGGATATATTATTATCAAGTGTTTCACAAGGTTTACTTTGGTCGATTATGGCCATAGGGGTATATATAACTTTTAGATTGTTAGATATTCCCGATTTAACAGCAGAGGGAAGTTTTCCATTAGGTGCAGCTATATGTGCAATAAGTTTGGTGAATGGTATGAATCCTTTTTTAGCAACCTTTTTAGGAATGCTAGGAGGACTTGTTATAGGGGTGGTTTCTGGCCTATTGCATACAAAGATGAAAATTCCGGCATTGTTAACAGGGATTATAACTTTAACAGGGTTATACTCAATAAACTTGAAAATTTTAGGGAAAGCTAATATAGCATTATTAAAAGAAAAAACATTGGTGACAATGTTACAAGGTTTTGGAATACCGAAAGTCTATGCGGTAATTCTATTAGGGTTAGTATTTTCATTGGTATTAATAGTCTTGCTAACTATATTCTTAAAAACAGAAGTAGGGCTAGCGATTTTATCAACAGGTGATAATGAAGATATGAGTGCAGCTAATGGTATACGAATAGATAATATGAAAATCTTAGGCTATATGATAAGTAATGGTTTTATCGCTTTATCAGGAGCGCTGCTTGCTCAAAATAATGGTTTTGCTGATTTGAATATGGGGGTAGGAACAATTGTTATAGGTCTTGCTTCTATTATAATCGCAGAAGTAGTTATCAAAAACCTTAGCCTAGGTAAGAGAATAGCCTCTATAATTATCGGTTCAATTATTTATAGACTTGTTATTTCATTAGTATTAGAGATACCAGGTATGGATACGCAACTTGTAAAATTATTCTCAGCAATTATTTTAGCAATAATTTTATTTATACCTGAATTAGAGAAAAAATTCCCAAAGGGTGTTAGGAGATAAAAATGAGTTTAGTGTTAAAGAATATAGAAAAAACATTTGAAAAAGGAACAATAAATGAAAATCATGTTCTTAGAAATCTTTGTTTGGAGATAGAAGATGGGGAGTTTGTTTCTATAATAGGAAGTAACGGAGCTGGGAAGTCTACATTGATGAATGTTATTGCGGGTGTGTTATTCCCAGATAGTGGAACGGTATCTTTAGATGGAGTAGATGTAACAAAAGATGGTGTAACAAAACGTTCAAAAGATATTTCGCGTGTATTTCAAGATCCAAAAATGGGAACAGCTACAAGGATGACTGTTGAGCAAAATATGGCGATAGCGCTAAAAAGAGGAAAATCAAGATCTTTTTCTCCAGGTGTAAAAAAAGAGGATAGAGAACTTTACAAAACAGCATTAGAGGAATTAGGATTAGGTCTAGAAAATAGATTGAAGAGTAGTGTGGAATTTCTATCAGGAGGGCAACGCCAAGCGTTAACTTTGGTTATGTCGACACTTGTTAAACCTAAACTTCTTCTTTTAGATGAACATACTGCAGCTCTTGATCCTAAAACCAGCGCTATGGTAATGAACCTTACGGATAAAATTGTTAAGAAAAATAATTTAACAACAGTTATGATAACTCATAATATGGAACATGCAATAGAATATGGTGATCGTCTAGTTATGCTTCATGAAGGCCATGTTGTTGTTGATATAAAGGGTGAAGAGAAAAAAGATTTAACCGTAGCAAAACTGCTAGAATTATTCAAAAAGAATAGTGGAAGCAATATTATTAACGATGATATGATGCTGTAGAGATTAAATAAGAGATAGATATTAGATATGTCTATCTCTATTTCTTATTGGAGAAAAAGAAAGAATTTATATTTATTTTGGTAGAAAAGTTACTCATAAATTTTAATTAATTTTCGTCGCTATTCTTTCAAAAAACAGCGAAATTTGGTATAATAAAAAGGATATCATACATGAAGTATAGATATAAAAAACAATAAAGGAGTGTTAAGTTGGATAATAACATTTCAGAAACATTAAAGAGAGAGTTAGAGAAACTTCTTGATAGTAAATTTTTCTATAGAGAACCAAGTAATAATAAAGTTATAGCCTATAGTATTAGCTTTTTATTATTAATACTTTTGGGAAGTTTGTTAAAAGTTGAATTATTAACAGCCTTTTTAGCGATATTTCCTCTTACTTATGTTTTAGGGGCCAAAGGTTTAAAATTTTATATACCACTTGCTGCTGTTGGGACAGCGATGTTAGTATTTTTATCATCACCTCATATGCTGTTTTGGTTTGTAATGCACATGCTTCTTGCGTATTTAATATACCAATCTATAGTTAAGAGATATTCAAAAATATATTTACTTATTATAATTACAACATTCTTATTTATAGGACTAGCATTTTATGTGTTGTTACTTATAAAATATGGGGTTATTAATATTAATCAAGAAGAAATTTTAAAGTTTATAAATGATTATATTAATGCTATGTTGACAGCTAATCAATCTTTAGATAAGAGTTTAGTTTTATCAAGTTTTGAAAACATACAAAGAACGTTCCCTGTAACGTTATTCATTTCGCTATTTATTTATAGTTTGGCATTACTACAATATACATTATCAATGCTATCAAGGGAATACATTATAATACCAACATTTCCAAAACTTAGCAGAATTATGATAAGTACTAAAACGGGATATATATACATAACTATTACATTGGTATACTTAATAGTTGAATCTATGATGGGGGCTAATTCTTATAATTTTTGGTATATACTTTTACAAAATTTAACGAATATTTTATCATTGATTTTTGTTTTAAATGGTCTATTTACAGCGTTCTTTTTCATAGAACAAAAAGGGGATTCACCAGTAACTAAGGCGTTAGCTGTGTTTGGCATGATTCTTTTTAGTTCTGTTTTTGAACTAGTTGGTTTTGTTGATAGTTTGTTTAGATTACGAGAAACTTATATTATAAAGAAAGGAGAATAGTATGAATGCAAAGAGAAAATATGAAATAGTTATATTTACTTTATACACTATTGGTGCAATTATAATAGGATTAATGAATCTTATAAGTTTAGCGGTCTATCTAGTAGTAGGTCTTAGCGTGTTCATGCTATTTTACTATTACAAGAAAAAAGTTTCAGAACAGACTGAAAAATATATTAGTAAATTAACTAATCGTATAAAAGATTCAACAGAAAAAGGTATTAATAAGTTCCCTATAGGAATTATTGTTATCGATAAGGATAGAAATATAGAGTGGGCAAATAACTTTATTTACAAAAATATAAAAGTAGAAGAGATAAAAGGGCTAAACATTTTAGAATTGATGCCAGAGATAAAAGATCTTTTTGAATTGGAAACACCAGTAGATAATCAGTTTGAGATTTTTGGGAAGCATTATAAGGTGAATTATCAAAAAGATAGTGGTTATATTTATTTCTTTGATATTACTGAAAGTAAAGTCGTTATGCAGAGATTTCGTGATACTCGACCTATTATTTTCAATTTAAGTTTGGATAATTATGAAGATGTTTATGATTCTCTTGATGATGAGGTTGCAAGTAAGTTTGATTCACAAGTTGTTACAGTATTAACTGAATGGGCAAAGAAAAATAGTATTTATCTTAAACGTATTGATGAAGACAGATTTATAGGGTTATTAAATGTCAAAGACCTTAAAAAAATAGAAAAAAACAAGTTCCAAATTTTGGACTCTATTAGAAATTTAAAAGAAGAATTTGATGCTCCTATTACTCTTAGTATAGGGGTAGGAATGGGAACTGACTTTTTACCCGAATTAGGGGAACTTGCGAAAAGTTCGTTAGATCTTGCCCTTGGACGAGGTGGGGATCAGGTTGCCATGAAAGATATAGATGGTACAATTAAATTCTATGGAGGTAAGACAAATCCTCAGGAAAAAAGAACTCGTATTAAGGCTCGTGTTGTGTCAAATGCTTTGGCTGATATTATTAGTGATAGTGACAAGATTATTGTTATGGGGCATAAACGTCCAGACTTTGATGCTATAGGTGGATGTATAGGTATATATACTTTTGCTAAGTTAGTAGGGAAAGAATGCTATATTATTTTAAATGAAAGTGATCAGGATGAAACAATCCAAAAAATAATGTTTGAGATTAATGATACTGATGAAACATTGTCAAATGTTTTTGTTGATAGTGATGAAGCTTGGGAACTTATGACGCCACAAACAACGTTGATAGTAGTTGATACATCTGATGCTTCACGTGTCATTGATGCAGCTATTTTATCAAAAGCAAATAAAAAGGTTGTTATTGACCATCATAGACGTGGTGAAGATATAATTACGAATCCGCTACTGACTTATATAGAGCCATATGCTTCGTCATCTTCGGAGTTGATAGCTGAGCTTATAGAATATCAAACTAAGATTGAAAAAATTACACCATTAGCTGCGACAATTATGTTGGGTGGTATTGTGGTAGATACTCAAAACTTCTCAATAAGAACAGGATCAAGAACTTTTGACGCTGCGGCTTACTTACGTAGTAATGGGGCAGATCCAACAAAGGTGAAGACTATTCTAAAAGAACCTATCGAAAACTTTATGAGTAGAGTTGAAATTATTAATAATGCAATCCAAAAAACACCAGAGATAATTATCGTTAAAGCGCCAGACGATAAGAGATATACAAATGTCATGCTTGCTCAAAGTGCAGATTTACTGCTTACATTAAAAGGTATTGAATGTAGTTTCGCTTTAGGCTATCTGGATGAAGATAAAGTGGGTATTTCGGCTAGATCTTTAGGGAATATGAATGTTCAATTAGTCATGGAAGAACTTGGTGGCGGGGGACACCTTGCTAATGCAGCTACACAGATTGAAGGTGTAGATTTAGATGAGGCATTAGTTCGCTTAAATGATGCAATAGATAGGGTGCTATTGCAAGAGGATTAGTACTTGAATCAATCAGCTAGAAACATAAGAAAATAAAGGAAAAAGGAGATAAGGTAATGAAAGTTATTTTTATAGAGGATGTTAAAGGAAAAGGGAAAAAAGGTGATGTTAAAGAAATAGCAGATGGATATGCTAAATTTTTAATAACTAACAAAAAAGCTATACAAGCAACTACTGCTAATATGGCAACATTAAAAGGACAACAAAAACGTGTAGAAAAAGATAAACAAGAAGAGTTAGTTCAAGCAAAGCTGTTAGCAAAGCAATTAGAAGGATTAGAAGTTAAGATTAAAGTAAAAGCTGGAGAAGGTGGAAGATTATTCGGATCAGTTTCTTCAAAACAAATTGTTGAGGAATTGAAAAAACAACACGATTTAAAAGTTGATAAAAAGAAAATTGACTTACCAAATGGAATTCAAGCTTTAGGATATACAAATGTAAAAATTAAAATACATAATCAAGTAGAAGGAACTATTAAAGTTCATGTAGTGGAACAATAACAAATAGTTTATAGGTGATAATATGAAATATCATATAGATTCTGTCTTGTTGGCAGAGCAATCTTTACTGGGAGCTCTTATGCAAGAGTCTGAAAAGTTGATAGAAGTTAAAGCAACAGTTGATCCAGAAGATTTTTATGATGAAAAAAATAAAGATATTTATAGTGCTATTTTACGCCTTGATGAAGCGGGAATACTACCAGACACCACTACTATATTTGAAGAAATAAATAATAGTGGGGCATTCAAAAACGTGGATGCCTCGTTGTATATAGTAGATGTTTATGACGTTACTCCGAGTGCTCGTAATATTATGCATTATGCAAATCTTGTAAAAAGATATTCTATTTATCGTGAAATACGTGGAGCTTTATTAAGTAGCACAGAGGAAATGAATCAAGGTAATGCTGATATTGATGCACTAACATCTACGTTATTTGATCAAGTAGAACGTGCGATGGAAAGAGCAAAAACATCTCATTTTAAAAATATGCGTGATGTTACTGATGAAGTATTTAAAGAAATACTTGCACGTATGTCGGGAGAAGGTAAAAATATAGCAATTCCTACAGGATTTAGTTCGTTAGACCAGGTTATCGGTTTAGGTAAAGGAGATTTGGTAATCTTAGCTGCTCGTCCTTCTATGGGGAAAACAGCTTTTGCTCTTAATATAGCGTTAAACGTAGCTGGGAAAAATCATCGTTCAGAAGAAGAAAAACGTACGGTTGCTTTATTCTCACTAGAGATGGGAGCTGATCAACTAGTTTCTAGGATGATTTGTAGTGAAGGGATGTTAGATTCTGAGAAGATAAAAAAAGGTTCACTGGATAATGATGACCTTATGAAACTAGAAACAGCAGTGCATTTCTTGAATCAAAAAAATATCTTTATAGAAGATAGTGCTTTTATTAAAGTAAATGAAGTTAAAGCAAAGTGTAAGTTGTTAAAAAGTGAGCATGGTCTAGATTTAGTAATTATTGATTATCTTCAACTTCTTCAAGGAAGTAAACGAACGGATAATCGTCAACAAGAAGTATCAGAGATTTCGCGAAGCTTAAAACAGATGGCTCGTGAGTTAGAGTGTCCTGTTATTGCTTTATCACAGCTATCACGTAGTGTAGAATCACGTCATGATAAAAGACCGATGATGAGTGACCTAAGGGAATCAGGAAGTATAGAGCAAGATGCTGATATAGTTTCATTCCTTTATCGTGGAGATTACTATCGCAGTGAAGATGCTGATGAAAATGAAGTTCAAGAACCTAGTGATGTATCAACTGTAGAGGTGATTGTTGCTAAAAATAGAAATGGTCAAACAGGAACTGCTGAACTAGCGTTTATGAAGAGATATAACAAGTTTGTATCTAAAACATACGGAGAATAATTTAGGTATTTTTAAATATAAAAGAAGATTAAAAGGGGATAGAGGTTAATATATGAATTTTAAAAATAAACGAGTGATTTCATTAGTTATAGTAATGGTGCTAGTCGTGTTCTCTTTAATTAATGGAACATTAACTAAAAGCACTATACAGAAACAAAGCACAGAAGATAGTTATGTACAGATGTTTTTAAGAAGTCAAAGTGTGCATAAGTTAACATTAGTTGATGGAAATAGTGATGAAACTATCCAAAAGATTTCTATAGAAGGTGAGATTGGAGCGGAGATGACAAATACATATTCACGTGCTTCAATAATAAACCAAATAAAAGAAGCTAAATCTAATTCTAATGTAAAAGCTATCTTATTATCAGTTAATACTCCAGGTGGAGGAGTTTATGAAACAGCAGAACTTTACAATGAATTAAAAAATAGTGGAAAAGATGTTTATGTATCTATGAAAAAACAAGCGACATCAGGTGGTTATTATGTATCTATGGCAGCTAAAAAGATTTTTGCCAATACTGAAACAACTACTGGTTCACTAGGGGTAATAATGAGTTTTGTTTCAGCTCAAAAATACTTAAATGATCACGGTATAAAACAAGAGACTATTCGTTCTGGAGAACAAAAAGCAATAGGTGGTTTATTAGAGGACCTTCCAGAATCAACTAGAAAGATTTATCAAGAGCAAAATAAAGAAGCGTATGATAGATTTGTAAAAGCAATTGCTCAAGGTCGTAGTATGAGTGAAGATGAGGTAAGAAAACTTGCTGATGGTCGTACCTATACAGGAACTCAGGCTGTTGAGAATAAATTGATTGATAAAATTGGGACTGAAGAAGATCTTATTAATTTTATCAAAGAAGATAAAAAACTATCTAATCCAAAAGTAATAGAATTACGACCGGATAAAGCGGCAGAAAGCTTATTAAGTCGTTTTGTAAAAGCTACTATGAAGAGTATTATTTCAGAATTGAATAGTGAAGCTACATCTAATCAAGTAGAGAGAAGTTATTTAGGATAAGGGGGTTATTAATATGACAAATAATAATTTCAATTCAAATGACTTTTCTAATGGATGCGAAGGTTTAGAAAATGGTTCGGAACAGACTTTTGATAAGATGGCTGAATCTGTAGATAAAGCTAATGTTGAGGGGGTATCTAGTAGCATAGAAGAAAATAGATTTGATGAACAAACTAAAGAAACTAACAGTAAAGATAACACCAACTTTTCATTACCAACTACATTAAAAGATTATTTAATTTTTTCTAGAAATTTTTATTCAGGTTTTTGGGTTAGATTTATTGCGTATATAATTGATCTAATAGTAGTAGCTGCTTTAGCGGGATTGTTAAATACTTATTCTTTTGGATTATTGAACAGAGAATTATATTTCCCAATATTAGGAGAAGAGGGACTTAGTTATGTAGTTGTAATGTTTTCTTATTTTATTTTAATGACATATTATTTCTCGCAAACTTTAGGGAAAATGATAATGAAGGTTAAGGTAGAGACAAATAAGGGGACAAAGTTAAAAATATCAGATGTTTTATACCGTGAAGTGATAGGAAGATTGTTAACGATAGCTTTATTTAATATACCGTATATAGTTGTTGCATTTACAGATAAGAAAAAAGGACTTCATGATTATATAGCTGATACAGTAGTAGTAAAAGAAGACTTTTCTAGTATTCGTCGCCAGATGAATGAAAGGTTAGAAAATATGAAACAAGAAGGTTAAAATGAAGAACGCCATAGAATTAAATTCTATGGCGTTTTAAGTTTTTGTGTAATACTATTTTTCGTATTCTAAATATCCAATTCCGACTGCTCGGGGTCCTGCATGAGTTCCTATAACAGGAGAGATAATTATAGCCTCTGTTTCTATATTGCCAAATGTTTTTGCGACAACATCTTGAGCTTTTTTAAGAAGATCATCCGTTGTATATAAAATAATAAGAGACTTAGGATCTTTTTCTTTTATTTCTTCGCAAATTTTTGTTAAAACCTTACTCATCCCTCTATGTTTTCCGCTAACATCAAGAATACCATCTTTTATAGTTATTATAGGCAAGATGTTAAGGAAATTAGATAGTAAAAATTGAGTTTTAGTTAAACGACCACCAGCATATAAGAAATCCATATTTTCGATAGTTACTAAGATATTTTGTTGCTTAAGTAACTTACGGCATTCATCTTCAATATTTTCATATGCTAAATTTCCGTTAGAAAAGTCTTTTATAATTTTCTCGACAGCGCAACCCACTATTCTAGCCACTTGTAATGTGTCGATAATTTTTATATCAATACCTTCTATTAACTCGCTAGCTTGAGTAAATGAAGAATAAGTTCCAGAAAGTTTACTAGTAACTGTGAATGCTACTATACGTTCGAAACCTTGTGCTTTTAGATTTTCATAGACTTCGAGAATTTTCCCAACAGAAGGTTGGCTAGTGCTTGGTTTCATTCCACTGTTTATTTTTTTGTAAAATTCTTCTGGGGTAATTGTTACGTTATCTTCATATAATTCATCGTCTAAACGCACTTCTAGTGGTACGATTGACAATGGATAGTTTTTACAAAATTCTTCGTTAACTTGTAGTGTAGAATCACATACAAAAGCTGTTTTCATTTTTTTATGTACCTCATATTTTTAAATATTTATTAAGTAGAAATTTTCTACTTAATTATAATACAATAAAAAATAAAATTTTTCAAACAAAAAGAGAAATAAAAAGTTAACTATTTATCGAATGTTAAAAATAAAAGCATCGATTATCCTATTATTTCAATCTTTCCTAATGAAGTCTATCAAACAGATATATTCGCTATCCCTAATTATATTTTTATTTATTTTGAGTAATAATTTATGATTTGGTAATAAAAAGGGACTGATTTAGAATCAGTCCCGATAATTATTATTTTGCTAAGTTCGTAATAGTCTTGTTAGCTCTATTGTACGAAATGTAAGTAAGTACAAGGAATATAATTCCTAAAGCAGCTAAGATTAATATAGCATTAGTATAAATTTCACCAGTCAATCCGCCAAGAACTGCATGACGAACTGCAACATCTCCGTAATAAACAGGAGTGAATGGAATTAAACCACTGTATAATGTAGGTAGCATTTCTTTAGGGAATAGTGGTGTAGTAAGAACAAATTGTAATGCTACAAATCCAATACTTAATCCATTACCTACTTTTCCGAATGTATATGATAAGAAGTGCGTTATTATCATAAATACTATAGCTGAAATTATTAATCCAAAGAAGTACATTCCAAAATATTCTATTCTGAAATCAAAGAATAATTTCATAGCAATAACTTCGATTATTACAGCGAAAATAGCGAATGTAGACATTGCTACAAGACGTGAGCTAAATAGTCCAGCTACACTTTCTCCAGCTTCACGTTTGCGAGCTGGGAATAGAATGTTAAATGCAGCTGCTGCTATAAGCAATCCGAATACCAAGAAGAATGGTGCCATAGCATTACCGTAGCTAGTTTCTTCAGCGATATCATGAGTATTAGTTTTGATTGGGTTAGCTAACATATCTGAGTTTTTGTCTCCAGTTTTCGCAGATGCTACTTTGTCAGCTCCACTAGAAAGTTTATCGGCTAATAGACCTGAACCATCTTTTGCTTTATTTAATCCCTCAAGTAATTCTGGTGCTTTAGCTTGCATTTGAGCAAGTGCTGTAGAAAGGCTAACCGCTCCAGTTTTAGCAGTTGACATACCTGCAAGTAATTCTGGTGCTTTAGATTTCATAACGGTCAAGTTTTGATATAGCTTTTTACCACCATCATCAAGTTTTTGGATACCAATGCTAAGTTCAGGGATTTTTGCTTGTAGTTTGTTAAGTCCAGCATTGATTTTAGCATTTCCATTAACTAAAGCATTAATTCCTGTTGTTAGTTCAGGAAGTTTTCCGTGTAATAGGTTAATTCCTCCAGTTAATTTATCAAATCCATTTTGTAGTTCTGAACTCTTAGTAGCAAGGGCTCCAACACCTTGTGCTAATTCTCCTGTACTCATAGATGTAGTAAGTAAATTAACACCATCAGTAAAGTTAGTTAAACCGGCTTTCAATTTTGGTGTTTCAGTTGCTAGTTTGTTAATTCCATTTGCAAGTTCACCAGTTGTAAGTGATGTTATAGTTTGATCTACTCCGCCTTTGTATTGATTGAATCCAGCTACAAGAGTAGGTGTTTTGTCATTCATTATTGATAAACCAGCTTTTAATTCGCCACTACCAGCAGCTAATTTACCAACGGCATTTTTTATTGTAGAAAAACCAGATATAGTTCCATCAAGATCTGTTGCAAGATTGTTTACATCAAATTTATCAAGTTGGTTTTGGATGTATTGTAATTTTCCTACACGATACTTCATGCTTGAATATTTTGAAGAAACAGAATTGATTGCTGTAGTAAGATCAGTTTTTATCTGGTTATTACTTTGCGTAGTAGCACTTGGTTGAGGAGATGCAGCAGAAACATCGCTTTGAGCAGCAGCAAGGATGCTAGCTTTTTGAGTTTCTGTTAAATTAGTTGCATCTAATTGTTGTTTTAAGTTTGTGAAGTTGTTACTGCTTTGAGTGGCAGCAGGTGTAACTTGTGAATCTATTTTACTTATAAGTTCTTTAATACTCTCTATTTGCGTTCCTAATTCAGTAAAGGCGCTAGATAGCGGGTTAAAGTTTGTTCTATAAGTAAGTTTTAGACCTTTTAATTGGTCGATAGTCGAGTTAAGTTTGCTTTTTTTAGATGATAAATCACGATCGCTAGGTAAACTAGAGTTTAGTGTATCTAAACCAGCATTAATTTTACTAGCACCTTCGTATAATTTCGGTGCTTTTTCAGAAAGGCTAGTTACACCGTTTTCTAACACTGTACCGCCAGCGATTAATCTATTTAAATCATCTTGTTTATCTAGAAGTTTAGAATTAATTTTTAAAATACCATCTACTAATTTTTCCATACCATTGTTTAATGTAGCACCACCAGCATTAATTTTATTTAAATCATCTTTTTTAGCTAATAATTTTTCATTAAGAGTAAGTACGCCATTAGTATATTTTAAAAGTCCGGCTTGAAATTCTTTGCTTCCGTTGTAAAGAGTATCTACACCAGAAGCTAACATAACACTTTTAGTTTTAAATGCATCGAATCCAGCAGTTAAGGTATTAGAACCAGCAGTAAGCTCATTAATACCTGCACCTAGTGTAGTTTTTTTGTCATTTAATGAACTTAAACCATTTGATAGTGTTTCTGAACCACTTTGTAATTGAGAAATACCGTCTCCTAGTTTTGCCCCAGCATCATTTAATGTTGTAAGACCAGTCGCAAGACGTTTTGAACCGTTTGAAAGTTGATTGATACCACTGCCAAGTTTTTCTCCTCCAGCGCTAATGCGAGAAAGCCCGTTATTTAAAGTGTTAGATGCATCTGCAGCTTTTTGAAGAGAACCTCCAATTTCAGAAAACTTGCTGTATAAGGTAGTACTATAAGTTTTTACGACTTGATCCTTAACTGTCTTTGTTAAGTTGCTCGCTACGGTTTCCATGATTTTTTCACCGTTTTTACTTTTTGTAAAGTTGGTAGTAAAATCAATATTCATTTTTTCTGGATTTTCACTTGATAAAGTAGTAGCATTTTTAGAGAAGTTTTCTGGAATAGTTACTACCATATAGTAGTCACCTTCTCTTAGTTGTTTTTCTGCTGTTTCTTTATCAACGAATTGCCAATTTACTTTTTTGTTTTCTTTTAGTTTATTAACCATTGAGTTTCCAACTTCTAGAGTCTTTCCTTCAAAATCTACTTTCTTGTCTAGGTTAACAACTCCGACTTTCATATTACCAGTGTTGTCATACGGATTCCAAACAGATTTCAGGAAAGTTCCTGCATATAGGATAGGAACTAGAAGTACGATAGCCATAGTGATAATTAAACCTTTATTCTTCAAAAGAGTTTTAAATTCTTTGTTTATCATAAATCCTCCTAAGAAATTTTATTAATAAAATTTCTTTAATTAATATAATATCGTGATATAGCTGCATACCACGTACAATATTCTATACCTTTTTAAACTAAAAGTCAAAATATTTTTAAGTAATAATAAACTATTAAGTTTTAAATATAAGCTACAGTATTCATAATATGGATAAATAATATATCTCTTATGATATTATATCATCAATTAAGCTTTATTCTAAAAGGGTTGTGAGAGATTGTGGTTATTTTTTATAATCTTATAAAATAATTTGCTCCACATCATATTCACTATTTTTATTGTTGAAGAATTTTCCAGATATTTCATAGCCAATTTTTCAGCCTCATTTTCAAATTCTTCTCTATATTTCTGATTTTTC